>PJEL010000800.1_pt1 | contig 35427 bp, 24 predicted proteins | sample 1853271 | NCBI WGS metagenome assembly PJEL01 (sample SAMN08108733, study PRJNA415343) | Invertebrate metagenome, whole genome shotgun sequencing project. | host: Globobulimina | place: Sweden: Gullmar Fjord | collected 2015-08
TGATCTCAGTCTTGGGGTTCTATGCTGGATCGGCTTTGTTCTCTGGAGGGGGTATTTCCCCGTCTACAGGGGAAGAGAGATTTTACCAGGGGTTCGGCATAGACCTCCGAAACTCTCCCTGAAAGGACATAGGCGGTACTGGAATTGGATGCTGCCTACATTCAAAATATCAGATGCAGAGTTCTTGAAATCAGCTGGGTTGGATGCGTTGATTGCGGTGAGAGTTCTTTCATATGGACTGGCACTGTTTTTGCCCGTTGGAGTGTTTGGTATAGCCATTTTGCTTCCTGTTAATTATACTTCAAACGGGTTGAAAGAAGAAGGTCAGGCTCCAGAAAATGCGACAAATGGGAATTTGACATACTTTTTCCTAAGGCTGACCATATCAAATATTCCAAATGGATCTAATCTGATGTGGATACATTTTGTCTTTATGTTTGCTGCCATAGGATATGGCTGTTTACTGATTGTTCTCTTTTATGAGGAGAATATCTCACTACAACATACACTGTTATCAAATTATATAACAAACGTTGAAAATGGCACAGAGTTTGAAGAGGTTGCGGGGGATTTTGATGAAGATGGTGACCAGAGCTCAAAGAGTGGACATAAGGTACATAGGTTACTTGGTGCACCTGATATCGAGCTGGAAGAAGAGCAACAGAGGGAGCTTGAGAGATATGCAAGTAATCTTGAAGCAGGCACTGTGAATCAAAGGGTGCTGAAAATGCTGGACGAGGAGAATAACTCCCTCCTTGCCCAGGCATTCAGGGAAACTATTCAAAAGCCACAGCCTGGGAAGTTGTGGCCTGTATTGCGTCCACGACCATACACCTCTAGGCGCCCAGAATTTGCTGGAAAATATGCTGTATTGGTCATCGACGAGCCCAGGAAAAAATTCAGGAGGGCTGCCATTGCTGGTCGAAGAAGCAGTAGATCTGGTGAGCCTGCACAATCTACTGGTCTTTGGAAGTCATTGTGGTCGCTTTTCAATCGCAAAGAAGATACTTCCCAAGGATCTATGATGTTAAGTCCAGAATCTTCAGATGCTGTCGAAGTTGGCCCTTCCTCTGAAGCAACAGGCACACAAGTGCATCATTCTGCAGCTGGTACAGTCAAGCGAACCCCTAAAACCAGATGCTGTGGCCTTGTGAAACAGAGCCAAGAATCCTTGGAAAAGGAGGTTAATGACAGATCTGAAAGATTTACATTTATTGAAGCGACATTCAAAAGACTTTTCGGAGATGATTTCGACTCTATTGTTCCAGTCTATAACACGGAGAAGTTGGATGCAATCATCATGAGGCGATATGATATCCAAGCAAAGATTGTTCGAATCGAATACCAAATCTCTCGAGTGCAAAATGGCAAAATGCAAAATGAAGAAAAGAAACAGAAGAAGTTGGACAAACTGCAGAGCAATCTTGATACGTTGCGGGACAAGGATGAGGCCTTGGGACAACTGATTGCAGAAGAGAAGGAGCGTATTCAAAGCAATCCTGCATGTGCATCCTTCATTGCCGTCTTTCACTCTGCTATGGCAGCACAGGCTGCATCTAATATCAATGCAAATCCTGTCAGCTGGAGAGGCTTCCATACTATGCCATGCCCTGATCCAGAAAATATTAATTACCCTGCAGTGACAACCAGTTCTGGATGGAGAGCTTTCCGTGCACCAGTTTCCCTGTTCTTCATCATACTAGTCATGGTATTTCCACTCAGTATCTTCACCGGAGCATTTTCACAACTAGATTCTGCGATTTGTGGAGCTCCAGCGAATGCAACTGCCTCAGCTTCGGATGACTGGATCTGTTCTGATGACTTTTGGGCCAAATTGATTATGAGTGTCCTCACTGGAATTCTTCCCCAGCTGTTATTGACGGTATACCAGTCTGTGTTTGTGCCCATATACGTTATGTTCTGCTCACAGTCAGAGCGAAGGCACTACTCACTGTCGCGTCTGGATTTGAGATGTGCTCAGCTCTTTTTCCATTGGAATGTATGGAACTTCTTCTTTGGCTCGTTACTAGGAGGGACGGTTCTCAGTGGTCTGAGAGAAGCTATAAACGATCCAAGCGCCATTGTTAATATACTTGGCACAGCGATACCTTCTGCCTCAAACTTTTTCATAAATTACGTCATTCTTAGGGCTCTCACCATGACCATGTTCAGATTGTTCTATCCTCATGCGTGTGTTGGAATGAATATTGCACAGTGGTTCTTCGTCATGCCTCGTACGTTACTGATTCTAGACCTTATTCTTTCGTGATATTTGATATATCATTCTTGTCTCTGCAGGCCCGAAAACCCCGATGGACTTTGCAAGGTCACATCCACTGAGAAACTGTAGGTTTTCCAGAGATTTATCCATCTCTGTTCTTACAATATTTGTCGCCAGTAGCACATATTGTGTCATTTCACCCTTCATTTTGATATGGACAATGATTTATTTCATGGTGATGTACATGGTATGGCGATATCAGCAACTCTATGTGTATCAATCCACGTATCGCTCATTTGGTCAGATGTGGACATTCTATGCTCATCGGTTGGTGGCCGTCTTTGCGTTGACTGTCTTATTTACCGGCGTTATGTTTTTGATCAAGAGAGCATACGTTCAAGGTGGTATCGCCATCATCGTCGGAGAGTTGCTGCTTTTGGCATTCAACAAGTATGTGACAAACAAGTATGACAGTATTGTCCAGGATTTCCCAGTGGCACTTCTTGAGGCAATGCCAACAGCAAATTTGGACTTACAGCAGTTCATGCCACCATCTATGAGAGATAATGAAGATGGATGGTTTATGGAGCATGGAAAGGCATGGATTTTCTGGGGTGCGCCAAGATATGGATACTAGCTGTTTTGAAACGTGTCCATATTTTGACCCCGGATGTTGGTACGCATTCTTACTCATTGGTAGACACTAATGTGGCATATTTTCGAATATTTCTGTATACAATTTGAAGATTTGTGTAATTACCAGTAAATATTGAGGACGGTGAATCCATTCTTCAGGATTTTGAGAATTTGACTGTTCCAACTGTTGAGAGTTCGTTTCATACGAAAGGATGAGCGGCAACGAGAATGTCCACCCCAATGGGGGATCTCTGGAGCAATATCCAGACTTTAATTCGTTTTGTTTCAATTTCCTTGCATGGCAAGCTACGAGAGATGCCAATCGCGATATCGGGAATTTGGGCACCCACCCTAGTAGTGGGGCGAGCTTGCCCAGTCAGAGCATTCTTGACAGGATGGAACAAGGGGATCACATGGATGATGAGCCAACCTTTAGTCGATCTCCAACAATGTATGCTGAGCAAAATGGTGAGCCATATATTTCTATGATCCCGACAATTCGAACCCTTGAGTGTCTTGCCTGGCAATTGCTGTATGGCTCAGAGGCTATTGTGTTTGATGAATCTCGTTGGCAAGAATGTTTTCAAGCGTTCAATACCATGGCAATGCAATCTACATCCCTCGTTACCGTTCTTTCAAAGAAATACGAGGTAAGAATGTGCGATATGGTTCTCGTGACTTCACGAATTGCTCACCAGCCAAAGTTTTATGCAGGAGAAACAAGCATTTGAGAGAATTGCCCAAGCTATGATCAGTACGTGTCAAATCAACCAGTGGACTCCACAAATGTTGATTGACGCTCACAATCAAGTACAAGTACCACATGTGACGGAAAATGGTATGGATCAGTCGAAGTCAGCCATGCCCCCACCACCAAATCCTATCAAGGCTAAGAAAAAGCCAAGGGACAAGGTGCCTGTGAAGAAAGCACCCAAAAAGGCCCCTGCGAAGAAAGCCACGGAGAATACTGAGATGCTGAATGATGAGGAGCCAGAAAAAGTTGATGACGAGGAAATGGCATGGAAATTGCATCTGGAATTGAACACAAAGCCACGTCAAGGAAAGCCAAGGGCAAAGCAAAAGTTGACCAGAGCAGTGTCACTGCCAGATGCAGATATCGTGCCAGAATCTCATTCTCGCCGTAAGCAAAGCAGAAAAAATATAAGGAGATCCCTTTGATGCCATTTTCTTGCATCGATCTCGTGGAAAGGCCTGAAAATCTTTGAAAGGTCTCTAATATGTTACATATAGCATGTAATAAAGCATACATTTCTACTGACTCATTTGGGACACGACGTCTCTATCCATGATGTCCACATCATCTGTGAGTGTTTCTTGATAATTGGGAGACATGGCACGATCAAATCGATTAGATCGCCTGCGATCTGCTGACTTCACATCAACATTGGCTTCAAAATCGTCATCGATGGCAAAACTGATTCTTCTGCTTTGTTTCGGGGTTTCTTTTGGACTGGATCGCTTCAGAACACCTTTATTCGTTTGCTTTTGCGTTTGCATCCTGAGAACATCGCAATATTCGTAGTACAGTTCCCAGTCACCCATATCATCCCCAGAATCAGGAGGAGCACCAGCAGCTTGCCCCGCAGATTCTATGGCTTCAAGGATTGACTTGGCTTCAGTTCCTTTCACTTTCACCACAAAGTATGACCCTCCTTGTAAGAACTCTAAATTTCTTGGAGTCTCTTCTAAAGCCCACAAAGCAGCTTTCTCAGATATGTATGACAGTGTTGATTGTGGAGCATTCAGTGATGCTTGGCTGTTTGCAATCTTGTGTGACAAGAGTAAGAAAGGTTCAATCGCTTTTTCGCATAAAGTTTCTTTTTCCTCCTCTGGGAAAGAAAGAGCTTCATTGCAATATCTATTGTAGCTGATGCGCATGGCATGCAAGTATACATCAGGCAGAGAAAAACTTTCAATTTGCCTGAGCTTCTTCACAAGATCCTTGAATTTGTTGGATGTTTCTGGAGACAGTGACGGATGCTCCCAGTATGACAAAATCTTTGCTCCCAATTGCTTGTACTGTCTCATGCCGTCCAATGATGCGATTCGTATAGTCATATCTAAAGCAGATGGTGCAAGCTGATCATCACTTGCATCTAATCCCCCCAGAAGAGATGGATTGCATATGGCTGGTTCAATACCGTTCCAAAATATGTCAATGTCTTCATCCAATGGACTATATGCAAGGTCCTTCAAGTGATTAGGAAGGTTTTCAACATTGAACAAGGTGAACAAATCAGACATGACAGCAGCAGAATGTGCCGCAATATCCAGCCATCCTTTCGATCTTGCCGTATCAATCATGGTGTGAATAGAGCAAAACAGATCCGACACGGTATCCTTGATACTAGACATCTTATCAAGGTCTTCGTGCTCACTGTCAATTGAAGCTATTCCCGAAAGTAAAATCAAAAGCAATGACCTTTCAGCATCGAAAACTATCTTTGCTGGCAAGTGACACCCATCTGATACAAGAGACAATAGCATGTTCAAATGTTGTTGAAGCTCACAACCAATGCTAAATGAAGATGGATGAGACTCTAGTAAACAAGACACATGTACCATTGACCTTTTGATTGTGAAAAGAGCCTCTGGTTCCTCTGCACCAGAAGAGTTTAGATATCGTTGGGTTAAAGAGGCGACCTCCTCCTGGCCCAATTGCTGTATTAGTTCAACAGTCTTTTCAAGATCAGCAGAGGCTTCTACCTCGGCCTTCACAAATGTGGCCCTAGCGAGATCTCGAGTGTTGCTCTTTCCCTCGATCATGCACCAGGATAATGCCTTTCCGCATGATAAGACGCATTCATGTTCAGTGTGCCTGAACATGACATCCCTCACCTTATCCAGCATTTTCGTGAAACCTGGCTCTTGTCTTTTCAGGGAGAACAGATCCAGCTTCATGAATGGAATCATTCTAGCAATCAATGACACCATGGTAGAATCAGACTGGAATTTCTCTAACAAATTCTGCATCTCTTTCTGCAATAATAAAGTCATCTCCTGTTTAGCCTTGGCCTTGGCATTCCTTCTCTCCTTGGTCTGCTGTAATTTGGTGCTTGGGAGGCTCTGTGATGCGCGTATGGCACACAAAAGCGACATTCCTAGATCACGCACTGCTCTTTCTCCGAATAATTGAGACGCGACATCACGCTGTAACCAATCGACCATCAGAGTCCAGTTTGTCAGACATCCAAGTTTGTCTGACAAGGATGAGATGACAAAGAATACAATCTGTTCTGGCAAAAACTCATTTTGATAGCCTTCGGACAAGGTATGTAATATCGAGAGAACCCCAGCAAGCTCATTCTCTGCTGCTTTGCTGACTGCCTTGCTCTGACCCCCACGTCCAGTTTTCTTCTTCAATGCAGCAAGGCCTCCAGACTCTGTCATAACATCTTTTCCTAACCTCTTGATCATTCCTGATGCGAGCTCAGCAGCTGCTGACCTAAGGCGTTCAGACGGGTCACTAAGCAAATCAAAAACATTTCTACAGCGTTCTGAACCAAGGTGATTTCCGTGCACCAACAATGTCACAAGTTCTGTACCTGCAACAGCCACATAATCATCTTTGTCAAGCATCAGTTCCTCCATCCGATCCACAAATCGGTTTGTGAAGTCCTTCAGCTGCAACGCATTATTTTCGTCCTCATACACTGATCGAATCGCCACGATTGCAGAATATCTAACAAGAGCATCCTTATCTGACAATGCCCAAGCAAGATACTTGAGGTATGTAGAGCTTAGAAAGACTGTCGGGTATAAAACCATCCAGGACCCTAAATTCTGAACTATAATAGACCTAATTTCTACATCAATATCTCTAAATCGTGTAGTGAATACTGATTGAAAGATAGAGTCCACAAAACTCAGAGTTTCTTGCAGGAATGAAGATGCTGTGTCTGCCTGTGCCTTAAAGGCTTCAACCTGCTTTCCCTTTTTCTTTCCTTCTGCTGTCTTGGCTTGATCAAGAGCCTTTTCCCTAACATCGTGCATTTGAGCAGCTAAAAATAACAAAGACGTAGATATCTGCCCAACGGTGAGTGTTGCAATTCTTCGCACCTCCCTGACAGCAGATGTACTTAGCGCAATGGTCAATTCCACGATCTTTTCCACGACAAACATATCAAAAGTACCACTCTTTCCCAGTTCCCGGATAATCTTATCCCACATTTCTTTGTAATCTTGTTTGAAGTGCTTCCCACCTCGGCCACCGAGGATATTTTCCAGTCCCGAGTCCTTGATACATTCCTCTACTCTATTCTTCAGTTCATCAGAACCAGATTGCTCGATATCACTCGCTGAGAAGGCCATTGATATCACACCACATGCTTGCAGCAAAAATGTTGCCGCTTCTGCACATGCATCTCCTCTATTTTTCATGTATCGTACTACCCATTCCTTGCTCACCCTATCAATAGACTCTCTCCCCTCTCGAGATGCAAGCAACAACCCAGTATCCCCTGCAAACTCACAGCCAACCTGTATTGGATGTATCTTCTTGCCATCTTTTTTCCTCGACGTGGTTTCTTCCATTCTTTTTTCTACACGAGCCTCCTCCTGCTCTTCATTCTCTTCTTCTTCATTGTCATTCTCTTCTTCTTCTTCTTCTTCCTCCTCAAGATTCTGCTCTTCGTTTTCCACCTCCTCCAGTTCCTCCTTGTTGGCTATCACCTCTTCCACCCTACATCATAACACACAGATATACATATTCATGAGACTCTATTCCAGATTTTAGAGACATGGAAATTTTCGGTACGTACTCTGCCTGCTCTTCCACAGCCTCTTGCTTTGCTGTTTTCCTCTTTTTCCGCACTCCAACCATGATGCACTACTTTACTGCTGAAATTCAAGGTATTTTGCGGTCTATCACGTTCAATATTGAAATATGCCGAGAAGAGTGTATATCCTTGGAGAACCGAGCAAGGTCGTTCGTGGGTTGAAAACGTCTTCACGGGCAGAAAGTCCACCAGAATACGAACTATCCAATAGATAATACCATTAAATATATATTAATACGAAAGTTGATCATCTGAGAACGGACTACATGATGCGTTTCGAATAGCGTCCCATTCAAATATTCAAAATTTGAATTCATGGTTTCAGCAAAGTCGAGGATAATAAAAACTCTATCGACAAAAACAGACTGATATTTATACGCCTTGATATATCTCATTGTGACGATATACACACCATAGTATATACTATCTATCCATATGGAAGAATGCTGAGCAAATCATTGCTCTATTTGCCTGCAAAGGTACAATGGCATGTTCTCAAAACCCATGCAACAACCTCTGGGAGACGTTTGCTCGCGACCAGGGCAGCCTCAGACGATATGTTTGCACTAAAAGAAGACAGAGTAGAGAAACCGATATCATCTGCGTACATCCATCTCCCATTCTGCAAAAAGAAATGCTTGTATTGTGATTTTCCTGTTGTTGCCCTTGGAAGCACTGTGGGTCAATACAACCAAGATGACCCGATGATGGAAGCGTACGTGGATGCAGTATGTCGTGAGATTGAACTGACAATGGGAGAACAAGATGAAGAACAAAAGCGACAAGATGTAAGACTGAAGACTGTGTACTTTGGAGGTGGGACTCCCTCGTTGATATCACTCAAGAGTCTTGAACGAATCCTGAATGTCTTGGAAGACAAGATCGGTATCGAACCAGATGCAGAGATTACTATTGAAGCTGATCCCGGGACATTCACGACAGAGACATTGAAAAGTTATATCAATATGGGGGTGCAAAGAGTCAGTGTTGGTGTACAAGCATTTGATGATGACTTGCTAAAGCTCTGTGGTCGATCTCACTCCTTATATGATGTGTATGAGGCGATTGATGCAGTATATGCTGCGAGTGTCCCGTCTTGGAGTCTTGATTTGATTAGCGGGCTTCCTGATCTCACCTTGGAGCGATGGGAAAAGAATCTCATGTGTGCTCTAGATGCAGAGCCAAAGCACATGTCTTCATATGACTTGCAAGTAGAGCAGGGGACTCCATTCGGAAAGATGTATCGTCCAGGAGTGAGTCCTCTACCGACGGACGAAGAAGCTGCTCAAATGTACTCACAGGCATCGTATACATTCCGTGGCGCAGGGTATGACCATTATGAATTGTCAAGTTATGCAAAGCCTGGTCATCAATGTATGCACAATGCTGTCTATTTGGATGGCCAGGGATATTACGCCTTTGGAATGGGAGCATCGTCATATATTAATACACGACGAGTAACACGGCCTAGAAAATTCAATGCATACCTTGGATGGGTTGAAAAGTTTAGTCAACAACGCAAAGAACAACAAGAACAAGGCACGACTACTTTGCCCCACCTTGATGCACCCCCAGCAACACAAGAGGACATCCTGACGGATGCCATCATGCTACAGCTTCGTAAATCACAAGGATTAGACCTAGAAAGCATCAAACGCACGTATACATATGGATCGGCAATCGTGGACGCTATGTTGAATGTTGCAAACACACATAGAGAAAGAGGATTTGTAGAATATAATGATGGATATCTCAGGTTGGTCGACCCAGAAGGGTTTTTATTTTCAAATGATGTCATATCTGACATCTTTGTAGAATTAGATAGAATTAAACGTGACATATAAGTATTATTCATTCTTCCTGTTGCCATACTTTTTGAAATCTCCTGTGAATCTGGCAGTCAAGGCTATAATGGTTGCAAACAAGTTGTAGTCAAGTACCTTCATCAACAGCCTAAATCCTATCGCCGTTGGACCAATATCTCTCCATACAAGGCGCCCAATTGAAGAAAATATGATATCCGGAAGTTCATCAGGAGTTACTGCCAGTTTTTTGAAGAATTCCAGAGCCCCAAGTTTGTGAGCCTTGTCATAAAAACGTGTTGCAACTGGAGATGGGTGAATCACAAGGACATCAATACCTTCACTTCGTACTTCAGCGGCAAGAGAAGCTCCAAAAGATGATATGAAAGACTTTGTAGATGCGTAGAGCACTGAGAATGGATTCGGAATTGCTGCAGCAGCTGAGGATGTATACACAAAGCACCCCTTGAGCTTTTTGGAAATCATCCTCTGAAGCAAAAGATGAGTAATTTGCACAGCACTGGTCGTATTACATTCCAAATTCGCCATGTGCTTTTCAATCCCATGTGAATCAAAGAATCCAGTCACAACATATCCAGCATTTAAAAACACACATTGGATGTCAATATCTGCAGTCTCTTCAGCAATAACAGGCAAGTACCCTGGCTTTCCAAGATTCACACCAATTTTCCTAAACGTCACATCAGGATACGATTCACTCAGGTCAGTATATGTCTCTTCCAAGAGTTCATCATCCAGTGCAACCAGCACCACATTCAATCCTTGTCTTGCCAATCTCTTTGCAATAGACTTTCCAATACCTAGATGTCACATGATGATTACAATTAGTCTGATACATGTTTCAGCATGACCAAAAGACAACACAACTTTGCATAGGCACAACTGTCTCAACAACTCACCACTACTGCCTCCAGTCACCAATCCCCACGAAGCATTGTACGATTTCTTCAGATTTTTAGTCTTATAAAAAATCGAGACAAAAACATGCGGAATCAAGTATCCGAGAAAAAAGAAAGCAACCAGGTAGGTACAGGTTGTCCCAATCAATGAGGACAAGAACAATGGCACCATTCTATCAATTGATTCTTATGTAGACATACGATATCATAAATATGCCATTAATTAGTTAAAAATACAATATATCTGCGTGTTCATCTATGAGAAGATGACTTCTTTTGTTGTCATTCGTCATTATGGAGACTGACCAGATCTGGTCTCATGAGAGCTCAGCTGTTCAGTAGAGAGATTCCCTCATCAATACGTATCTCTGTACAAAATTACTCACTCACGCATTCAGTCAATCAACTGAACCCTTTCAATCAATCATGCATGTCAGTAACCATGAATGGATGCACAGACCAAACCTTGACAGCTAGCTCTTACAATGGAAAGTGGACCACCCACCCACCTGGCCTAGAATGGAATTTTCTACAAATTCTCTCTACACGCGTCTTTATGAGATACGTATGTATCTATTTGTATAATTTACTATAGCGTAGTGCTATAGAACATACCGTTCTACGATGGCATGTACAGTTGGAACGCAGCAGGTATGTGTGTGTCGTCTGTTTTTGAAAGACACGAGACTCTGTCTGATTGTCACGTTTTTTGATTGCAGAGGTTGCGACTGACAAGTAAATTACGCTCAGAGGAGCGTCAGTACCTTGGTGGAGATGGTCTGGAGCAGCCAGATGTGTCATATATCAAGGCTCAGCAAGAGGTTGGTCGAAAGAATCAGAGAGTTGCTGGTGGGTCGTCTCTGAAGCATGTGGTGTTTGGGGATGGTGCTATCTCTAAAGAAGATAAACGATACATTGATGGGTTTCTGAAACATGTGATGATGCTGATGGGGAATGATCCGTCTGCTCAGGAAATGTCAGTGGATGCTGCGGTGAGGATATGGCATGCACTTATTGACCTGGATGCTGATTCTTCAGATGACACCGTCAAGTCCGTGGTGAAGAGCGCTCTTGGTTCCTTTAATATAGTTGATTTGAATGTGATCCCATCTTTATATAGTTCATTCGTGGAATTACGGCGGCAGTGCAGAGGCGGTGCTGGCATGGATGTACCAGTACCTACAGCCCAGGTGCAGGTTCAGGTGCCTATTCATGGCATGCGTGAAGCAGCGGCATTTGTTTGCGGAGGGCCCATCTCGTACTGGACATTTGTATCTTCTTCTATAGAATCACATACAGGGCGCACCTCAGAGAAGAGAGATGGCGAAGTTTTCAGGGAAATAACAGAGGAGGACATGCAACAGGCATCTGTTGAGGCATGTGGGGGTCTGAAGGAGAGAGTATCCAACAAGGAGATTGGAGCTACATGGCTTGTAGAGTGGGTTCGGAAAATAACTGGGTTTCCTCAGAGTGAATCGGAAGATATGAGTACCAGGATAGCAATGGTATTGTTGAGAAAGGGTGAGACGGATGAAACTCTTGCAGCTGACATTTTTGATCTCTTGGGAGACAATGTGTTTGAGCACATGGAGGAGCTTCTCTTACAGAGACAGAATTTGAACACGAATCTACTCTCTTGCATTCATCATATTCAGAAAGAATATGAGGAGGATGTGGATGCAGTGACGCCTGTGTATGGAAAGAGATTTTCCATCCTGTCTGAATCGGAGAAGCAGGCAATCAAGGCTGAACGCAAGGCCGAGAGAAAACGGGCAAAACAATCTCATGGAAGGGAAGCGTTCGCTGCTTCCGAGAATGAGTCTGATTTTTTGTCTCGTACGGGAATTGGAATACTAGTCGACTATGAACAGGCAAAGATTGATGAGAAGAATAAAATAATTCTGGGGAATGGGATGGAGTTTCGGCTTGGGGAGGGCACGAAAAAGCAAGGGACTCTTCCAAAAGGAACCGTCAGGAAAGCTTATAAAGGATATGAAGAGGTGAAAGTTCCAGCGATGAAAGGAAAAGAATTTGCACCTGGGGAGGTTCTGGTGCGCATCTCTGAGCTTCCGTACTGGGCACAGCAGGCGTTCCAGGGATACGAGACGCTTAATAGAATTCAGTCAAACATTTACCCTTCTGCGTTTTTTAGTAATGAAAATCTCTTGGTATGTGCGCCAACTGGTGCAGGGAAAACAAATATTGCAATGACGTGTATTCTGAGGGAAATAGGTCAGAATATGGATGAGGATGGTGAGATTGATCTGGGTGAGTTTAAAGTGGTGTATGTGGCGCCTATGAAGGCATTGGCAGCGGAGATGACGTATAGTTTTGGTGCTCGGTTGGAACCGCTTGGTCTTACGGTTCGTGAACTTACTGGAGATATGCAACTGACAAAGAGTGAGATGGAGTCGTGTCAGATGATTGTGACTACCCCGGAAAAATGGGATGTTATCACTCGTAAAGGGGGTGAGGTGTCCATTGCATCCAAAGTGAGGCTTCTTATTATTGATGAGGTGCACCTCCTCAATGAAGATAGAGGTTCTGTGATTGAAACAATAGTTGCGAGAACAACACGACAAGTTGAAACATCGCAATCGATGATTCGTATCGTGGGTCTTTCTGCCACTCTTCCCAACTACCAAGATGTTGCCGAGTTTCTTGGGGTGAACAAGACATCTGGACTATTCTACTTTGATTCTTCGTACAGGCCAGTTCCTCTGGAGACCTCGTTTGTTGGGGTATCAGAGAAGAATTTCTTTGCTCGCCAAAGTGTCATGGATGAGGTATGTTATCAAAAGGTGCTGGATTCTTTGCAACGGGGCCACCAGGCCATGGTTTTTGTTCATTCAAGAAAAGACACTGGAAAGACGGCAAGGATGCTTGCGATGAAGGCTCAACAGAATGGAGAGATATCTCATTTCGATTGTTCAGATATAGAGAAGTACGATCTTGCATCCAAGGATGCCAAGAAATCGAAAAATAAAGAGATGCTTGAGGTCTTTGCCCAGGGTATTGGCATTCACCATGCTGGTATGCTTCGATCTGATAGGACCATGATGGAAAGATTCTTTTCCAAGGGCTTTATCAAGGTTCTTTGTTGTACTGCTACCCTTGCGTGGGGAGTAAATTTGCCAGCGCATACTGTCATAATTAAGGGGACTCAGCTGTACATCCCACAAAAGGGAGGTTTCACAGACCTTGGAATGCTTGATGTGCAGCAAATCTTTGGCCGAGCTGGAAGACCACAGTTCCAAGATCTGGGTGAAGCATCTATATTGACATCACATGATAAGTTGGCACATTATCTCGGGATGATTACTCATTCAGTTCCGATAGAATCTAAATTTACGGAAGGACTCGCTGATCACCTGAATGCTGAAGTCGTGCTTGGAACGGTGACCAATGTCAAGGAAGGTATTGCCTGGCTAGGATACACATATTTGATAGTGAGGATGAGAAAGAACCCATTAGCATATGGGATATCATGGGAGGAAATTTCTATGGATCCAGATCTTCTTGAATATCGGCGCAAGTTAATCAGCGAGGCTGCAAGAGAGTTAGATAGGGCCCGAATGGTTCGATTTGATGAACGGAGTGGGAACATTTACACAGCTGAGATGGGAAGAGTGGCATCTCATTTTTACCTCTCAAAATCATCTATTGAGGTGTACAATAGCCTATTAAAACCTCATATGAATGAAGAAGACATTTTGACAATGATTTCCATGTCGTCAGAGTTTGAAAACATAAATGTGAGGGATGATGAGCTCCCTGAGCTGGACCAATTGTCACGAGGGTGCAACTACCAGGTCAAAGGTGGTACAGAGACGAAGCATGGCAAAACAAGTGTCCTATTACAGACATTTGTATCGAGAGAAAAGTTAGAATCTTTCAGTTTGATTGCAGATTTGAACTATGTCTCCCAAAATGCTCCTAGATTGTCCAGAGCACTGTTTGAAATCTGCATGAACAAAGGTTGGCCATCAGCTGCAGAAATGTGCCTCTCTGTGAGCAAAGCTTTAGAATGGAGGCTATGGCCATATCAACATCCATTGTGGCAGTTTGAATCGTTTTTGAAACCAAACATAATTGAAAAGATACAAGACTATGGATTTGATATCATGCAACTTAAGGAAATGAAAGCAGATGAAATCGGAGCAGCTTTGAGACATCCTAGTGTTGGATCTAAAATCCTATCAGCCATATCAAATATTCCGACTATTGAGCTCGATGCAAAAGTTGTACCCATAACACGAACAGTTGTCAGAATTATAGTGAATCTGATGCCTGATTTTAAGTGGAGGGAAAGTGTTCATGGGAATTCTCTTCGGTGGTTTTTATGGGTAGAAGACTCTGAAAATGAGAGGATTTATCATTCAGAGATATTCAATCTGACCAAAGCACTTTGGCGTGAGGGTAATCAAGTCATCAGCTTTCCCGTTCCTGTGAAGGAGCCACTTCCAGCCCAATATTACGTCAAAGCTATTTCAGAGACCTGGATTGGATGTGAAGCCACTGCAACAATCTCTTTCAAGGGTGTCACCCTGCCTGAGAGTTATAGCACTCATACAGAACTATTGAACTTGGATCCTTTGCCAAAGACAGCGCTTCAAAATGCGACGTATGAATCAATGTATAGGTTCTCGCACTTTAATCCAATACAAACACAGGCCTTTTATACCTTGTATCAGACTGATGAAAATGTCTTGCTTGGAGCACCAACTGGCAGTGGAAAAACAATCAGTTCAGAATTGACGTTATTGAGGCTCTTCAGTGCTCATAAAAATAGGAAAGCAGTTTTCATTGCCCCTCTTAAAGCGTTAGTGAAAGAGAGGATGAAAGATTGGGGCAAAGGGTTTGCAAAAACATTGGGCCTGAACATTGTAGAAATGACTGGAGACATCACCCCTGATCTCAAGGCTCTGTTAAAATCTGATATAATTGTGACTACGCCAGAAAAATGGGATGGTATATCGAGAAACTGGCAGAGCAGAGCGTATGTCAGGAGTGTAGGTCTAATCATAATGGATGAAATACACCTTTTGGGTGCAGACAGAGGCCCAATCCTTGAAGTCATAGTTAGCAGAATGAGGTATATATCTGCATGCTCCGAGATCAATGTACGATTTGTAGGTCTTTCGACAGCCCTAGCCAATGCCTCCGATCTTGCTGGCTGGCTTGGAGTGAAGAAACAAGGACTGTTTAATTTCAAACCAAGTGTGCGCCCAGTTCCTCTGGAGTGCCATATTCAGGGATATCCTGGGAAATTCTACTGCCCTAGAATGGCAACTATGAATAAACCTTCATATGCCGCAATTCAAACACATAGCCCTGTGAAGCCAGTTCTGATCTTTGTTGCTTCAAGGAGGCAGACAAGGCTGACAGCCCTTGACCTTATCACGTATGCAGCTGCAGATGGTAGGCCAAGAACTTTTCTGAAAGTCGGCGATGATGAAATGGAAGAGATTATTTCTTTGGTTCAAGATTCTAGCTTGCGTCATACACTACAGTTTGGAGTCGGTCTACATCATGCTGGCTTATCTGAAAAGGATCGCAGTCTTGTTGAAAGGCTGTACGTTGGTGGCCAGATCCAAGTGCTTGTTGCTACATCAACTCTTGCATGGGGAGTAAATACTCCTGCACATTTAGTAATAATTAAAGGTACAGAATACTATGATGCACCAACAAAGAGATATGTTGATTATCCAATCACGGATGTGCTTCAAATGATGGGTAGAGCAGGGAGACCTCAATTTGACAAGCATGGAGTGGCAGTGGTCATGGTGCATGAGCCCAAAAAGTCATTCTACAAAAAGTTTTTGTACGAGCCATTCCCAGTTGAAAGCTCTCTGCATCTACAGCTGGAAGATCATCTGAATGCTGAAATTGCAACAGGAACGATTAAGAGCAGTCAAGATTGCATTGACTATTTGACATGGACATTCTTCTTGAGGCGCTTGATGCAGAATCCGTCATTCTATGGACTAGAAGGTACAGACGCTGAATCTGTGTCAACATACTTATCAACTCTGATTACCAAAAGACTGGAGATTTTGGAAAGTGCCGGCTGTGTGGAGGTTGAGAGGGAGACAGATGGGGTTAGGTCTACATATCTTGGACAAGTCGCGTCACTTTACTATCTGCACTATAAAACCATGCAAACTTTTTCTTCAGAACTTTGTAGTACTATGAAGGTTGAAGATATCATTAGAGTCCTTTCGAATGCGTCGGAGTACGAGGAGCTACCCGTAAGGCACAATGAGGAAAATTTGAATGCAGAGATGTTGCCCATGATACGATTTGCACCTCCTATGCATCTGGTTGACAAGCCAAACTGCAAAGCGGAGATTTTGATACAAGCACATCTATCTAGACTGATGCTTCCAGTATCTGATTATATTACTGATACTAGGACAGTCTTGGATAACTCTATGCGTATATTACAAGCAATGATTGATGTCGCATCTGAACATTGTTGGTGGCAAACATGCTATTCTGTCATGAAAGCGATTCAGAGCATTTTGCAAGGAAGGTGGCACGATGATAACTCTTTGATGCAGCTTCCTCACATCAATAATGCTGGGATTGCTGGCGGAATTGAGAAGAAATTGAGAGTAAAAGGTCTCAGGAATCTGGTGAGGCAGTACCACAAGCAAAAGAAAAATGTCTCATTGGCCCTATCACAAGAATTTGGGGATGCTTCTTCTCGAGAGATCATGTACGCATTGTCTAGGATGCCATATATCTCAGTGACTTCGAAATTCTACACACGGGAGAAACATTATATCGAGGTCTCTGTGGTACGCAATGGACAAGGAAGTAAGAGAGGTGTGCCAAAAGCCTTTACACCATGTTTCCCAAAAATGAAGGAAGAAAGCTGGTGGTGCGCAATCGTTGACGAAAATAAGGTGATTTCTTTGAAAAGATTCTCTTTTGGAGCTAAAGCTACTTTCAAGATTCACCTGGATGAATCTTCTGATCTGGTCAGGCTGCTGCATTCAGAAAGGATGCCTGATGTTCATCTTGTTTGTGATTCGTACATTGGAATGGATGAGCGTATCAGAGTCTCAAAGTAACAATACAGAATAATTTACATATACTTTACTTCTTTTTTACAGCATTTGCTGTGGTAATAAAAGCTGCCGGGATACCCTCTTCTTTGAAATAGCTTGGAAGATAGTGAGAACCAGCTCTTTTTGTAATCCAATCACCTTGCATGATAACTTTCTTTTTGCTAGTCTTTCCCGGCATATCTGTAACAAAACAAGCCGTTTTCATTCTCTTTTGTAGAGTATCGGAAAGGGTCTGAGGCTGAAATCCAAAATTCTCCATTCCAGTGATTACTGTATAGATACGGCCTTTTTGCTTCTCCACATTTAGACTGATATTGCTCGGTTCCCCTTTATTTACAATTTGGTGAACAGTTCCATCCTTCTCAATCTTATCAATACTGTGCCATATTTGAAGTTTCGAGTATAAGCGCTTTCTGATATCTTTGAACGCAATCTTTTCCTCCTGACTAGGCTGCTCCTTCTTGCCAAATAGGGATGATGCAAGGAATGGGTCAACACAAACTTCTTTTCCATGCAGACCACCATACTCCATTATATATTCTATCAACTTGTTATCAATATAATTTGAGTCCACTAGCTGTGTTTTAGTCTCCAATTTCAACAACTCACAAAACACTTGAGGAGATTTGTAGAGGCGCTTGATCTCTTGAACCTTTGCCAACTCGTCCCTACCATCCTTTCTACCCAGATTCTCTGGATTCCAATCCCGTAACGCAGTATGATTCTTGTCTACATCATATATACACTTATCTTTCCTAACATTTTTAAGCACCAGAAGTCCTTGTTCTTCCATGTCTTCCAAAAGCTTACTCACCCTTTTCCATTTTGATTTCTTCATGTCCAAGGAGACTATTTCAGGAGGCTTCATTTGCATCATTTTCAAATTGTAAAAATCGTTCACTGACATTGGCAAGTCGGACTTTTTCGTCGAGTGTAAAGCACCCAATGCACACAACCAGATAATCTCATCATCTCGTTTCTCCTGATTTTCTTCTTCATTATGACCTTGCTTCTCATCCGGCAATGGTGTCTCATCGTTAATACAAACCTCGGAGATCTGGTTTACAATCTCCTCCTCTTCAGTATGCTCTTCATCCAAGGGCATGCTTGGTAAAATGCGAGCACCAGAGAAACCTTCATTGGGTGCTCGTTTGTCTCCAATATTGAAAAGTTGATCACCATAATAGTGCAAGTTTATCAACCCACGCCCTTCCATTTTGTTTTCAAGAGCCTGTGCATAGCTTAAAGCCATTTTTCCAACTGCAAATGGAACTGGATTACCAGGAATCATGACTGATCGAACCTGATCCTTCAAAAAATCCTTAGCCAAGCATCCTTGCAAAAATAGATCTGCTCCCCGAAGCATTGTCTCAGACACCGAGGAATTCGTCACGACACAAGGAATCAGATCAGGTACGACGCAAAGAGCATATATTGTAGGAATCAAGAGATCCAAATGTCCACTAGGATCAAAGAAAATTGGGTTGCCATCTGCATTCTCCCAGACAAATGTTCCAGAGTTCAGCTTGATAAACAAGACGACCTTGTCAGGGAATAATTGCTGCCATATATCATCTGTTATTGATGCATATCTTTTTAAAACATCGTTACGAAAATTTTTGACGTCTTTACCACCGAGTGCGTGCTTTTTTGACAGCCCAACGTCATGTGGTTTTTTGAACATTCTGCGTAAAAAAGCAAGCCTTGCAGGCTTCTTTAATGGGGTGAAAGACTACCAGGTTGTTGTATGTAGATATGATGAATAAATAATACGACGCATGGGAGCATCCTTTCTTGGAAATCAAGCCAGAGGTATTTTGGAGTCAGATTGACTTTTGACAGTTGACCATCTCAAGCATCCATATTTGACCGTCATTACCGCTGGCAGAGGTTTATTATACATTCCCTCAAGCAGTATCTGAAGTCATCTGAGAAATATATGATTGATCATATTGTGGATCCACCCATTCTATTCCTATATCCAGTAAGAGTCATCGGAGCATACCCAACTGAATCCAATGACTGCTGTTCCATTAGACAAGTGAGTAGAGAGACAGATTGAACGGTTTTAGGTGGTGGTGCATTACAAATCCATGATGCTTACAGAGGATCAAGAACTACCTATGCTTTCCCCTGTCTCGCATATGAAGTATCAGGCTCTGAGGGAGAAGCCTCAAGAGAGCCCTCAACAAATAGAAAGTATTGAGCATGTAGAGGGTAAGCTACAAGCGTTTCAAGATAGATTGTTACAGTATGGAAAAGATATGTTTGGTGAAGACTTTTCTATCATGGCATTGGCGGATCCCCAGACCAGCGACAAAGAGCAAACCGTTGGACAAGGTGCTCCTCTTGGACCACCAATTGACACCGACACATCCATGCACAGCTTGCATCGTCCTGATCACATCCCAGGATCTACAATACGTAAAGAGAAGAGGAATCTTATGGATAAGAAGGACAAAAAAGCGAAAGAGAATGCCAAATCTGTCTTGATGAGGTTTTTGGAGGATAGAGAAGAGCTTGTGAAACTCAGGGTAATCAACAAAACCGCACAGGAAAGGCTTCAAGAAAGGATTGGCCACTTGGAAAGTACAATGAAACGACTTCATGCAGTCATGAAAGATTTTGAGAAGCGTAAGAAGACAGAGATACTGAATACTCGTGCATTCCTGTCCGAGATGAGAAAAAAACTGACATCTGTGGAAAGGAGACAATCTCGCTTGCTTGCTCTGATAACTATGCCTGATAATGAACACAGAGACGCAGTTCTAGAGCGCCATTCGACTATAGAGAAGAAAGAAACGAAGAATAAACGTGTTGAAGGGCAACGCACCCAAGCAGCTCGGAAAGTCGTGGAAGATTCCTCTCATTCAGGTCTCGAAGATACACTGAGTCAACTCTCAAAAGAACTCAAGGAGATTGAAAGAAGCATGAAGTCATTTGGTGATCAAAATATGTAGTCGTTATAAATAAATTAGTTGTAATGACAAGATTATGAAATCGTCTCGTACACTGACTGGTCATCTGTGCCAATCATAGCCAGAGCCCCTTGAATGGTTGTATCAGTACCCATAGTACTTGGGTGCCTGGACAAAATACTTTTAATTCGTTCCACATCCGCAACATTCCTTCCCGCTCCAACACCCATAGCAGTAGCAGCTCCAACAGCGCCTGCTAGAGCCAAAGTCGATGGAATATCTCTATTTCGTGTGAATCCTAGTGCGATTGCTGCAGCAAAACTATCCCCGCACCCAACAGTGTCCTCTACTGCCACGTGGTATCCCTCTTGGTGGTACAACAAACCAGTTGACGTGTCACCTAGTAAGGCACCTTCTTTACCTTGTTTGATAATAAACCACGTTGCTCTAGTATTCGGCCGAGCCATCAACAGCTTGATAGCTTCTTGAGCATCCTCCGTACCGACAACAGCACCAGCTTCCTCTTCCGTCATGAGTATAATATCTGCAATATCAAGCATACTTTCCAAAGCGTGTCGTCGCACTCCTGTCTCGAATGTCCAAGATCTTGGTCCAGGATCAAACAGAACAGCAGCGCCGTGAGACTGTGCAATCTTGGCAGCCTGAACAACCAATTCCTCTGGAATCTCATCAAACACAAAACCATTCACAAACACCGCTGCTGTATTTGACAAAACTAACGCTGCCTCTTCAGACACGCTCTTCACTTGCTGAAACAAAGGCCATGGACCAAAATCATATCGACTGCAAAATGTGTGTTCATTCGTTGCTTTATCTACCAGGACAAAACACACCAGTGTTTCCTCCCCTCGTATTGATGGCAGTGATTCATCCAGGATTGTTGACGCAATACCAGTGCGTTCTTCCACCAACACATGCTCTAGGAACTTTCCAAAAGTATCCTCTCCCACATGACCCACGGCTGCAACCCGCATTCCAAGCCTTGAGGCAGCAATGAGTGTATTTGTATTCCCTCCAACCTCCCAGGCATCCTTCCCAGGGGGATTCGCTGTGAGATACTGCAAGAGTTTCTTCCTGTCACCACTATCCACCTTGACATCATCAGGAAGACTATCTAAAGGCACAAGGACATCCACACATAAATTACTCAGCGTGACCAGGTCGTATGTGCACCTTTTTGCACCACAACGGTCGTTGACGTTTGCTTCCCGAGGCAAAGCGCTGAGAACGTGAGAGTAGGCGAATATATCTCCTTTACATCCTTTTCTAGAACTTTTGCTGATATTTTGCGTGAATGGGGAAGAATAATAACGATCAAGAAGAGCAGCAGGCATAGAAGCAACGATTCTTGGGGATCCTGTGAATGACGACAGGACATTCCCACTCGTTGAGCAGGGAAATTGTCCATCCACCCGTATGAATCTCATTATTGACACTAAAATAAATATAAATTCATAGTGATGGAGAGAGATCATTCAGTTTGCGCTTGTAAGGAGGGAAAAAAAAAAGAAGACTAGGTTGCTTTTTTCTTCCGATTGGAAATTTTTAAAAATTTGACTTGGCCATATATATGGTTACACATCTCAAATCAACCTCATATCCATTCGTGCAATATATCTTTTACATGCTGGAATAGTCACAAGAGATAGAGATAGAGATTCAGTGAGTATGTCAGAGACAAAAGATGACAAACCCTCCTCCTCAGCTGCAGTTGGGGGTTCTGGTGTGGTTGGGGCATCGTCAAAACAACGTCCTACATCTGTCGGTCGTCGATTTTCAGAAACAATGAGAAAAACTGGTGCCAGTTTGAAGAGGACGATAGAAGAGTGCACAGTGGAAGATGTTTCACAGATTATGGATGTTCAGTTGTTGCTAGAGTCGATACCAAAAGATGCAGTAGAAGATGCTGGTAAGGGAGGGGCGCAGGCTTCGGAAGGACGTGTTGAGAAGAAAAATGTGCCTCAGTCTACAGAAAAGAGGATGAAAGATCTGGATAAAGCTGCTGTACGGAGGGATGAAGTTGCCTTTTTTGTTGGAGTGGTTAATGTAGCATTAATAGGTTTTTGGATGGGTCATTCTCCTCAGACGTACTATCACTATTGGACGTTAAAAAGTATTGTTTTGTTTTCGTGGAGGTGGCACGAATACCGTCAGAAAGGGCTTCAGTACCTAATGCTGGAATTGTGCTACTTTGGAAATTTCCTTGGAATGCTGCATGTCTACATGTTCCCACAGAATCTCATCATGAGAAAGCTCACATTTTCAGTGTGCTCTGGACCTTTGATGTGGTCCATCATGGCAATGAGGAATAGTCTAGTATTTCACGACGTTGACAAAGTAACGACGCTGATGATGCATGCATCTCCTGCTCTGGCAGGATGGAGCCTGCGTTGGTTTCCTGATGATCACTATCGAATGAATGAAAATTTTGCAGTCGCAACGTGGGGAGAGCTTGTGGGGCTGCCAATTCTATTTTATTGCTGCTGGGTGGTGCTGTACTACTTTATTTGCTTTGTCTTTTTAAATGACCGAATCAAAAGGCAAGGTGGTGTGACCATGTTTGATATTATGGTTCCGAAAGATAAGGCAAAGATCCAAAAGAGTGTTATTTTGAGGGTTTTGACGTCGTTTCCAGACCCATGGCAGCCAGTGGTTTATCTCATCATACATGGGACGATGGCATCAGTGTCGTTTTTGCCAACATACGTGTTTTGGAACCATTTTGTGCTGCATACATGTGCTCTGCTGTTCTGCCTCAGCTTGTCAATATGGAATGGGGGAACGTTTTACTTCAAGGTTTTCGCCAAAAGATACTACAAAGATATATCTCAATCTGCAAAGAAAGATTCGTGATTGTTCTTGCTTCGCTATGGGCAACAAATATTTATAGGGTAATTTCCTTTCACCCAAATACGTGGGCAGATGTATCGTTAAATAGATAAATAAATAATCGAATGATTGAGTTTTATTACTGTATTATTCTGCAAATCCCCCATGACCCCTCTCAACCAACTTCTTCATCCTCTCCTCCCATGCAGCTGGTAAGAATTCTTTGAGAGATTCCAGGATCCTAATGTCAGGATTTAACTTACTAGACCAACCCTCCAGCACAACTGTTGAAATTATAACATTTGATACAACCCCTGGGATTTGTATGTTGTGCTCTCGTATGGTGTCCATCATATTGCCGATGATTTCCTGAGTATTTCTCCGAAGTTGTTCTGGCTCTAGGGCAGCAAACAAGGTATGCATCTCATCCTTGAATCCCGTGGCATCTTCCACAGCCTCTGCAAAGCTAAGAATTGAATCAGCAATGCTGCTACCGTCCATGCTGGTCAAACTTTGGAAGAAAGACACCAAGTTATTTTGTTCTGTATCTGAGAGCCTGGTTGTCATCCCGACATCAAGCAGCACAATCCTAGGAATTTCAATGTCCCATCCTGTTTTTTCACTCACCATAGCCAGCAACGATCCTTTTGAAGGCTTATCAAGGTGAACGAGAATATTTCCAGGATGTAAATCAGCATGGATAAAGTTGTCATTCAATAGCATCTTCAAATAGCATGTCAATCCCAGGTTGGCCAGTGTATGATTATGCTCCGACTGCTTACCCAGGTACGAGCTAATATGATCCCCACACTCGAATGTTTCTACAAGTACATCTTCTGTCACCATACCCAGTGCAGGTAGAGGGAAACGCACTTGACTCCACCATTTGAAATTTTCAGCAAAATCATCTAAATGTGCTGCCTCTGCTCGCAAATCTAATTGCTCCTTCATGGGAGCCCCAAATTGCATCAGACTCTCTTTTAGTTGAGCTGATAAAAGACTACTTCGACCTCTGTGTGCAAGTCGTGCAAGTTTTTCTGCAAATGATGCAAAGAGATTCATCAACTCAAAGTCAAGGTCAATCAGGGTACCAACACCTGGGTGCCTGACCTTGACTGCCACAGTTGATCCCTCTGCAAATGCACTCGACTCTCGTTTCGACCTATCGAAAGATAATGATACTATAGACCTGAAAAATCCTCGTTCCGTTTCTCGCCCTTGCAAAGCAATCCGAGCACCCTCATCTGACAAGACAGCCCTGTGCACTTGGGCAATACTACCACTTGCAACTGGAGCCATGTCAAACTCTAAAAACATCTCATCCAGTTTTCTACCAAAGGAATTTTCTACAGTGGCACGTGTATGTTCAAATGTGTGCTTTGGAGCATCCGTCTGTAATAATTGGAAGGTGCTGCAGACGTCTGGAGAAAACAGGTCTGGTCTTGTTGCTGCCCACTGTCCCCATTTTAAAAAGGCTGGCCCAGCCTTTTCAATGCAATGTTTCAAGACAACAAACCATTTATCCTTCCATTCATCATTCATGTAAAAGTACATTGGAGACAAAAGGATCGCAGGCAGGAATATAAAGCTCAACTCAAGAAATCTCTTTGCAAGCAACACCTGATGCTTTGTCTGTGCCAACAGAGAAGACAATACATTGCCATCTACAGCACCTTCACGACCACCACGAGTGCCTGAAGCAGATTCATCGATACCTTTATGGATATTCACTCGAGTCTGATGTGGTGATTGCTTGTCCTGTGTATACATATACAATGCACCTGCAGCTACAGAACCTACCACAGCAACATTCCTAAATCCAGATGAACCCTTTCCAGAGAACACTCTTGATGTTGCCTGACTAGAAAACAGTAATTTTCGGAGCAAGCTTCCTTGCGCTTCAGCAGACGCCGCATTGGAGAGAGACACAGAAGCAGGTCCACCAGCACCCTTGGTCGTCAGCGACCACGTTGTCTTTGACAACAAAAGGTCTCGCACACGTCGACTCGCATACTGGGCTCTGCTCATTCTTCTTCTATATAGTATAGAATATCTCCAAGACCACACGTCTATTCAAAAACTCCCAACCAGAGCTGACACTGTCGTTCGAACAAACGTGGGAGGAAATGCACGAGGTTCTGGGAACTACAGAGAGAGCCCTTCTCGTCGTTAGAATCTCGCTATCTGGATACCTTGGGTATTGTATGATGGAACAGAGAACAAGAGCAATACAAGAGAACTGTGAAGAGTTGACTGAGACAAAGTCTGAAAATATCTCCTGTCCTGGCAATCGTTACTTGCGTTCTCTTTGAATACAGAATGGCTCTATCTCTTCCCAGGATATCCAATAATCTTTATGAATTATCGTTTTGAATCACTGCTACGTTGCCATGGCCAATGACTGCCATGGCAGTCGTCGCATGTTTATATAACATTTTAAAATCTCTATGTAAGATTTTTCTTTTTTCTTAACCTGGGGTCCGCTCGAGAGGAACTATTTCAGGCCCATCTTGGGCTGCCCCGAAGTCAAACGATTATAAAATCTACATATATAGATATGGGATCTCGATCAAGGGGGAAAAAGAAGGCCTCGCCTCGTGTTGAGGTGAATCCTCCCGACGTAATCACCGATGGTGAGGAAACGAAGAAACACGTGGTGGAAGGTATGGTGATGACCCCTGATGCACATAGTACTGGAAACAAATCAATTTTAGACGTCTCTGATCAGAGGAACATATACCATGGGTATGTGAAAGGTGGGCAGGTTCAGTCTCGTGTTGTCCAGAAGCTTTCTGAGGTCGCTGGCCGATTGGACGTTGGTGTTCCATGCGATGCACCTAAACAGCACGTTACCCACAGTAATGGTCAGGATCTGGATGTTCTCTCGGATGGTGTGGTAAAGGAATATGTGCCCACGTGTGTGGACTCCCTGTCAAAGGAAGGGTCTAGAAAGAAGGAGGATAAATGGCTTCTGAAACATGAGAACCGATGGTCTTGTGGGGATGGACCCGAGACAAATGTTGGCATATGGGGTGTATTCGACGGTCATGGAGGGAGGCAAGTTGCAACGTATGCATCACATGCTTTGGTAAAGTATGTCTCTGAGTTTTGCTCTGATCCAGTGAATGAGGCAAAAGAAATGGAGGATGCCATGCACAGTGATCTGGATTCTACTTCTGATGATATGACTGTATCATCTCCTCGCGTTCTCGATGATCATACGCCTCGCCCAGACGAGAATGATGTGGAAAACGTCCTCAGAGATGATGCATGCCTAGACCAATGGAGCAGTCAATGTGAGCTGATGAAGCGGCTGCCAAACGCTGTGCATCGGGCTTTCTTAAAGTGTGATGAAATGGCGTGTAAGCAATTTCCTCATGGGGGCACGACCGCGACCATGGCCTTTCTCTGTGGCTGGCAACTCTTGGTGGCCAATGTTGGAGATTCTTGTGCATACCTAGACACTGGGGCAGAGGTTCTGGCAGTAAGTGGTAACCATCGGTTAGAAGATAATCATGAAGAGGTATTGAGGATTGAGAACAATGGAGGTGAGGTTGCCCCATCAAGTATCGACGGAAAGCCTGCGGGTCCCATCAGAGTGTGGCCTGGTGGGCTGGCGATGAGCAGAACAATTGGTGATGTTGATGCTGGTAAATTATGTCTGGCAGATGCTGAGATAACGCAAGTGACAATTCCACCGAATGGAGCAAGGTTATTTATAGCCAGTGATGGGTTGTGGGATGCAGTACACCCAAAGACAGCTGCACATCATACTAGAGATATGAGGGCATCAGAAGCATCGCACAAGCTCTTATCAATGGCCATAAAAAAAGACAAACTCAAAGATGATGTGACCATTGTCGTTGTAGATATTTTGCCTCCAGGGAATGATGTACACAACCAAGAACATTCAGCATTGATTCCTAGAGGGCTCCATCTGCACAGACCTATTTCAGGTAAAAAGGCAAAAGGTAATCAAACTGTTGAAAAGCTTGCCCGTCTTTGGCACCCGACGATTCAATCTGGAAGCATAAAATGGATTGAGGAAGATCTCCAGCGCAGAGCAGAGGTACATCACGGAGCAAAAGTTTTGCATGAAGAGCACATTGCCCTCTTGGAAAGGCAGAGTGAGGCATTGAAGCAAGCAGAAGATGAAGAGAAGAAAAAACAAGCCTCTGCCAAGGTGTCTTTATTGGAAGAGCTCTCTTCCTTGACTCTGACACCAGAGGACTTTGAAGGTGGCCAAGAGTGGGAGACTGTTTCAAAGCATCACACACAAGAACAGGAACCAAAGCCCAAAACGTTTCGCAATAAAAGAAAAAATAACAAAAAATATGGTAAAAAATCGATGGAAGAGGTAGGGGCACCACAGAGTCATTCTGTGCCAGAAAAGAAGCCAATAGTGCCAGTACAGCCTGAGCCATCACAACAGCAGGGTACCATACCTTCGGGTGATGCTTCATCTAAGGTCAAAAAGCATCCGCAGCAAAAGAAGAAAATTTTCAAGAAGAACGTGAATGGACAATCGCAATCCCAGGAAATTGGGGAAACTGTACCAAGTGAAGGACGCCCCAAGAGACGCTTTTATGGGCACAGAAAAAAGGTGAAACAAGGAAATCAGGCAGAAAAGAGCCACCCTGTATAATTACAAGATGTTTATCATGATATATAATACTATCAGACGATTCTCTGTACAATTATTATGGAATGTAATCATAATTCTGCATGCCCAAATTCAAACCAGGGGCCTGACATCCCTTGGATGGATGGCCTGGACAAAAACGATGTCACATTGATGTGCTGGAAAAGATTGTCTTTGTCGCATTGTTCAAGCAATACCCCATGTTCGTCGTAATATTTCGGGCAAAAGAGCAGTAAAAGTTCCACACACAGCCTTGATCCTCCAATGACCAACACAGGAAGTACATATGCTAGCAGCTTTTTTACTGATCTTGGATAGACCCTTTCCCATTCAAAATTGTGGAACTTTTTTCCAAATGTAAATTCAAAAGAAGAAAATACTGCAGTCGTTGCCAGTTGGGCAACGGCATTGACCCAAATGGATCTAATATTTGGTGGAACTCCTGGAATAGATGCCACAGATCCAAAGGTCAGGAGGGACGATGCGGATAGTATACTCGCCATTTCCATCGCAAAGATGGAAAAATTCTGTGCCAGTGCATATTCATCAACATCTCTGGACACCTCCATCGCATCGCGTGCTCTTTTCCCATACATCCATCCAAGCCAGATGCCATCACTGCCTCTTCCCTGAAGTTGGAAACCGATGGACACACAAGCAATCAGAAAGTTCATCATCACGATCGAACCCACATCTTCAAGCTGGAGAAGTAAAAATCTTCCATATAGAGTAGCGTACAAAACTGGCCAGACCAAAAAACTGATCTGTTTAAGGTTCTCCACGTGGCCAATATGACGCTGCACAGATCTGAACATGAAAAGGACTGCTGCCCAGATGACAGGATGAACGAGGAGACGAATAACGGTTAGTCCCATTCCTCCAAGTGCTTCAGAAGATGACAAGGTCAAAATTCTAGGGAGCACAAAGAGGTACACAGTGTTTACTTGGCCAGCTACCAAGAACAATGTGATCCAACGCCACTTCATAATTGTATCCTTTGTGTATCTCACAGCCGCTGTGGCACACGTGAGATTGACCAGAAAAGACCCACCAGCTGATACTCCTAAAACAATATAGTTGTTAAGTGCCATTCCATATGCTAGTGCAGTCACCAAAGGCGTAGCAAAACATCCAGCTGCAACAACTGCAGTGGCTACCAGTTGTATCCAGGTTACACATGTCCCAAACAAGGTATAGGCAATGTATCCAGGGAACAACGCAACCCACGACGTTTGAATGGACCAAAATACAAGCCAAAATACTTTCCCAGCATCCAAATCCCTATAATTACCGTCGCTATTATATACACACTCGTATATACCTATTGAGGACCCCTGCACAGAAGAAGATCATACCAATGGTGGACATTGTTGCAACTCAGACTTGACACATATTCATCGTGTTACCATACGTACCGACAGTGCTTCCCCAAATGACTTACACAAGACATGAGGAATCAACCAGCTCATAAGGGAAAAAATTCCAAACATCACGAGAGCCATGACACTCATTGGGATCATCAGCTTGGTCAAGAACAGGATGGATTTCAGAGAGTTTTGAATACCGTCCTTCTTGGCACGTAATTGAATCATATCGTGCAAAGTATCTTCATGTACCGTGACATTGGTCGTGTGCTGCCGTGGACCGTTCATTACTTCACCCAGATCCTGCTTTTCCAGACCTGGGGAATCTTCCATGGCATGTGAGTCAGTAAAACCAGCTTGCAGACTCTCTTGTTGTGGAGATTCTACCTGTATTCTATCAACATATTCCATGGTAGAAGCATCATGGTGTATTTCGCTGTCATCCATCTCGAGCAGAGTCCCCTTGGCAAACGACCCACGCGCTCTCTGTGTACAAGATGGTGGAGGATGAGGAGATATCAGTGGTAGGCAAGACTCCAAATTCCTCCCTGATTTTTTCAATGTTGTATATGCTATCTAATCAGAAACTCGATCATCCTTTGAATGAATACGACACATCCGACAATCTCCAGGATGAAAAAACCTTGGGATTTCCTCGTGCATCCATGCAAGAAAACACAAAAGTAGTCTCTAGGGAAAACGTTCAAACTCTAGACATGCATTCATTTCCTATCTTCTGTTCCATACCAGTCGAGGCGATCATCAAAAGTATATTACATATTGATGAAAATGTCTTGAATGCTCCCAGTCAAGGATGGGTGATGTGTCGTATCTCGTCCGACAGGTTGGACTCACATGGGAGAATGAGGCATGTGCTTCATATGGAGATGCACAGGTGACGTCGAGTCATTTCCTTTGGATACCTCATTTTCAAGATGATGAAATTCTGCGTATTCCTCTGCAAAGTATCGTTGCAGTCGATATAGAGACCCGGGGGGTGTTTAAAAGAAAAAAGTCCCTCAAACTAGCTATTCGTGTCGATCGTAATAGAAACCCTACACATGACGTGCTCCATGCATATGCGATGCGTCATATGACACTTCAAGGGGATGATAATCTTGTTGAACTCCACGATTGCCTCAACAGGCAGGTCCTTGAAGCTTCACCAGTGTCTCCACAGGTGGCTGTGCCAAAGACCTCTAGGGAAGAGAACAGCAAAGTACAAGACCCCAGAATCACTACAATAATGAAACTAGGGTACGAAGAGCAGATAGTATCCGCAGCGCTGGAAGCATGTGATCCAGGAGCCTCGGCTGATGATGTAACATCATGGCTGCTTGACAATGAAGCATCCCTCAAACTTCAATTAGATTACGATGCGAATGCATTCACCCTCGGAGAAGGAGGTATCCGCGGGGTATTTTCACGAGAATATAAAAAGATAATGTCCAACTTTGATGCAATACAGGAAGGCCTCATGAACATGGACAACCTGCATGCATTAACCAAGGACCTTGATAGGGTAGCCCATGAGATTTTTGACAGGAAACGACTCAATGGGATGTGTGAAGATGATAGTATGGAAGACGTGATGTACAAGTCGATGATTCAGCACGAGTTGATTGGCAATCCTTCAATGAAAGACTTGCCACGGGATGTCTACATCCAAGAACTTGCCAGACAGATTGGCCATGTCCTCCTCTTGTACTCACGCTCTTCCTATGGTGCACTGTCCGTATCAGAAGCGTATAGACTATATAACAGAAGCAGATTTCAAAATATAATAGGGCCTCGTGACTTTATCGATGCATGCTGTCACTTTGAGAGGGTATCTGTTCCCCTGGTATATGTCAAGGGAAGCAATGCCATCTTCTCCAAGGAACCTGGAATGGAACGAATCCAAAGGCAGATTCTCTCTTGTATTTCTCCCACCCACGGCGTGTCTCGAGTACATGTAGCAAGACAAACAAACATACCCGTTGGCATTGTGACACACTACTTGGATGAAGCAGAGAAGCAACAGCTCCTTCTTCGAGATGAAAAATCTCCCCATGGATTGTTGTATTACAAAAATATGTATACCTGAATGTCGGGTTTTTCTTTCGTTGTTTGTTTATTTGCATATTCATTCGCTCTGTATAGAGTACATATATATGTATATTCAGTTTCTTTTCTCATACAGTAGGAGTAGATATGGTCTCAAAGACCACATCACTCTTTGTCACCTCACTGAGGGTATTGATGGATCCATGGACAACAGGACCCTCTTCATCAGATGCGTGTTTCAGGCTATCATGATCAGAATCACTCATCATCCTCGAGCATCCCCCTTCAGATACAGTTGAGGTGAACGATGTAGCCGTCGGACTACCTCCCAGGGGAATATTCTTCTGGCTATATATTTGCTCCATGGCAATGGAGCTCTTCCATGTAGATGTCACAGTTGACTCGAAAATATCCAGCAGAGAAGAATCATTCGACAACATTCCTAGAATCGTCGTATGAATAACATCCAAGGATCTATCGACATTCGTATTATCGACCTGAGGAATCCCACACACCACGGCTTCCTTTCGCAGCAACTGCTGTATCTTTCGGATAGAATCCAAGTGCTGCACATACCTATTATTCTCTGGTCTCAAGGTCATCGCCTTTGCCCTGACAGCAAACCGTTCCAAATGCTTTTCTCTATTTGATATATGAACTAGAAAAGGAACCACCGTGGTATGAGGATACGTTTCCGCCATCTTTACAGCAAACTCACCACTCAGGTGCACACCTTCAATCACTATAGACTCACAACGAGATGCAAACGACGCAACGACACTCTCCACGTGTTGCAAAATCGCATCTCGCTGTTGTATATAATTCTCTTCCACACCATCCGTGTGTTCATATGTCGAGGACCACAGGTACTCTTGCTCACGGTCCTGATCAAACCCACGTAGAATATTTCGAATAGCATCACTCGACATGACATGAGATATTCCCAATCGAGACGCCACCAGAGACGCCAGCGTACTCTTCCCAGTCCCACTCGTCCCACTTAAAAGCACCACCAACCCCAGCTTTCTCTCAGCAACCCGACACGCGATCCGTAGATGAGAGAGCTTGACGTCCTCTGATACCTGTCGAGGATGATCCCCAAGACATGACAACACTACATGTTCAAATTCATCCCGATCCAACACAATCACACATCGATCTACATCTGATTTCTCTTTTACTCGCTGCGTCAGCAACCAGAACACTTTGGTACATACTTTCCGTGCCCTTCGAGCTTTGCATCCAATGAATTGCAGGCAATGTGTCAGCACGGGAGCAGTATAACGAGGATACCTCCATTCTCTGAGTATAGGTGCATGCAATGGATATACGATAGTTCCTCTGAAACAACCCTGTGTTGTGGTGCCACCTAGAACCTGGTGGTTGTCAAGACACAAAGAGAGAGGTGATATGTCACCAGCAGCATCTCTCCTCGTACAAGGAGAAGAGACACGTGTGTCTTCATCGACATGACATGTGATTGTATCTCGTATAATGATGAATGACACTGTCACAGACTCATCCATGACGAGAAGTACTCTTTTTCTTTTCTTTCTGACTGGCTGTTCATGTTCATTCCATCAATGAAGCATGACATACAATTCCCAAAAAAAGAAAGATGGAATAGACTCAAAAAAAATAGTAAAAAGATGAAAAAAATGTGAACACGAGAACATGCAACGAGAAGTGCCATATCGGGTATTCGTATACTACTATGACACAAAATAATTTAATTATTGTGTGATACACAAAAAACAAGAGCATCATGCCTCCGAAGAAATCCCAGCAAGAAGATGTCTCATTGTCGATCAACGAAGCGTCTTTGAAAAAATTAAAAGTCACCGAGTTGAAAGCAAAGCTGGTAGAACACGATTTAGATACAAAAGGAGTCAAAGATGAACTTATTAAACGATTATTAGACCATTTTAATGCACATGCTGTGGTTGATACGACGACCGTTGGGGTCAAAGAGGACGCTGCTGTACCCGAGACGGACAACAACAACGACAAGGCCGACGATGTAGGGGAGACGCAGCCATTGGACACCAAGGGTGCTGCGACTCTGAGTGAAGTAGACAAGGCAAAGCTGCGTGCAGAACGGTTTGGTCTTTCTGCAAAGGAAAAAAGTCACATTGCTGGACTCGGTCACCTGGATCCACAGGAGGAATATGAGAGGAGGAAAAAGAGGGCAGAGAGGTTTGGTCTTCCAATCCCAACAAATGAACACGAGGAGAAGGAAAAGAAAAAGGCGAGGGCTCAGAGGTTTGGTCTTCCTGTTGAAATGTCAAAGGAAGAGATTGAAGCAAAGAAAAAGGAGAGACAGGTGAAATTCATGTCAGAAGAAGAGAAGAAGAAGATTCAAAGGGCCCAAAGGTTTGGCTCCTCCTGATATCAGGATCGATCCTGAGCAACACCTGTATATAAGAAATACAAGCCACTTAAGTGGCCAAGCTTGGCAACATGTTGGCTTGTATTTCTTTCTTGTACTCCCACACACAAGAAACAACAAAAGAGAAGAAAAAAACCGAGTATACATTGACATTGACACGTTTGTAATACTAGTACATATATGGTATGGTATGATATCATTCATCACGGGGAGAATGCCGCTGCTGTGCAGCAGCGGCAACAGACGAAGAGACAATCCCAAGACTCTCCTCAGACATTCGAGCCACCTTGGTCTCGACTCGTTCGAGCGCTTCTCTAATACGACGCATCTGCTCCATCACTGGCACTTCAGCTGACGGTGTTGTATATTCTAAAGATTGTTTTAATCTCTCTACTGCCTCTCTACCTTGTTGGTACTCGCCACCGTGGTCTTCAATGTGATGGAGCAGTGACTGAACATGTTCAATCACTGATTGGTCAATACGACGAACAGCATCGTCCGATTCTTCTGTTTTTTCATCCATAGATGAATGATGTTACTGTTGTTACCTTTCAGGTTCTCTTTTTTATATTACATAGTATTATTACATAGTACGTTGCATGCAAAGTTCATCTAGAGATTCCAATGCCTTGTTCTTCCTTATTCCACAGACGGGGATTGCAGTCCAGAGAGGGTCAACAAACTCCTGGATACATTCCCAGGAAGTAACAGTCCATCAATTAGGTACACCTGTCCATTCGATGCTGGAATCCGTTCCATGATACCAATGCGCTGCCCAGACCCATCAACAACACTCTCATCATCAATCTCCACAGTTGCTCCATCAAGAAGGGTTTGCACCACACCTGGCCCAAGAATATCTTCACATGTCGCACCCTCTCGTACCACGTGATAGGAAAGGATATCCTGAAGTTCCTCCACAGCCTCTGGCTCTCGAAGAATATCTCTGATGTTGACACTCCCAAGCAGTGATTGGAACGCCTCTTCGGTTGGAACAAACACGACCAAAGGAGATTCATTTGAATCGATGACCTCGAGCATATCGACCTGTGCATCATCCAGTGGACACAGTCTTCCAGGACAAATTCGCTGCAGTCTTTTGAGCACATTTGAAAATCCTTCATTGCCAGTTGCAACCACCTCCAACATGCTCTGGTCAGATGATGGACAGATATCCGATGCTGCTGCTGCCAGCATCATGGTGGTACCTGGATATACTAGAAAAAGTATATAATGTTTCAAGATGACGTGTGCATACCATGGTATGCGAGCGGCGTACCTGTTGACACCACAAGCAGAAAGAGAAACTCCACCACAACAACGGTCAACGGTCTCCTACACATGACTGATTCGTATGATCAACGCAACGAGTCCTATTCGTATACGGTTCTACTAACGAGTATGAATACTACCAAGTAGTAATATCGTACATAGTAGGACGAGTATACTGTCATTGATACAACATCAGATACTTTGGTAGACTTGCAGTCTGCAAGTCAAACGACGACCAACTCGAGGCAGTCAGCTGATTCAGCTGATGGGCAGAGGACTCACGAGAGGTAGAGACGTCTCTAGCTAGCTAGCTAGAGAGATATAATAACTATGTATAGATAGATAGATCTAGATAGATCTATAGACACCAAGTGGTCTAGATCACTTGGCCATGATTCCACCCATATATGACATTCTCATCCTACCTTGGGATAGGCACTACTCTCACTGATTGTTGAATTATTATTGTATTCTATTTTATATTTCTACTAT
>PJEL010000801.1_pt1 | contig 35415 bp, 9 predicted proteins | sample 1853271 | NCBI WGS metagenome assembly PJEL01 (sample SAMN08108733, study PRJNA415343) | Invertebrate metagenome, whole genome shotgun sequencing project. | host: Globobulimina | place: Sweden: Gullmar Fjord | collected 2015-08
GCTTCAGCCATGGGATGAAAGGCCAGAATCTTTTGCCCTTATGTGCTCAAGTCGGCTTCTCCCTGGAGAAACCCATTGAGCTGGCTGAAGCCCAAGACGTTTACGCTTGGGTTTCTCACTTACGCCCAACTACAGCAGGTACGACTTGAAATCTTGGTGAATTGGTAGTTTGGGGATCATTTAAAAATTGAAAAAACCTAAGTCAATTGTTTTTACCTACCTAAAATGTTATACTAGCAGTAACTATTGATTACTGGTGAAAAACTATGAGACAATTCCATTCTTATGGCCCGGTAGATTGTGAACAACATTTCTGCGTGGCAAGACGTGAGCTTGTCGAGCAAGGATTGACCCAACTGATTGGTCATCCTCAAAAAGGGGGCCACTACTTCACCATCTGGGCACCGCGCCAAAGCGGCAAAACCTGGTTAATACGGCAATTCAAGCAAGAAATCCCCCAACGGTATGGCGAGCAATTTACGGTCTTTCATTTCTCTTTTGGTAATCTGCGGGGGATGACCGATGCCAGCGTCAGCGATGAAAAGATAGTCCCCCAAATCTTTAGTCGCTTACTTGAAGGTCTACTGCCGGGCAAACCCCAAACCAACGATTGGGAAGACTTTCGTGAGTTATTTGCCAAAGATGGTGGTCTGTGGGACCGCCCCCTGATTTTGTTGATTGATGAAGCCGATACCGCCCCGTCCAAGTTGCTGGACTTAATCGTGGGCCGTTTTCGAGAGCTGTACCTGCAAGCAGAAACAAATTGGCTGCACGGTCTGGCCCTGGTCGGGGTACGGGCCGTGTTGGGCGTGGATAGCCAACGCGGTTCGCCCTTCAACATTCAAAAATCGCTGCACGTACCTAATCTGACCCGCGATGAAGTGCAAGAGATGTATCAGCAGTATCAAACGGAGAGCGGCCAGAGTATCGACCCAGCGGTGGTTGAAGCTGTATACGACGGTACACGAGGCCAACCGGGTCTGGTTTCCTGGTTTGGCGAACTGTTGACCGAGAAATACAATCCCGGCCCGGAACAGATCATCGACCTGAAAAGCTGGCAGTGGGCCTGGCATAAGGCTCGCTTTAAAGAGCCTAATAATACCATAATGAATATAATTGCCAAAGCCAGGGATAGTGACTACCAGGGTTTTTTGACCAAATTGTTTGCCCAAGCCGATATTATTTTTTCCTTTCACAATCCCCTCCATAATCATCTATACATGCACGGCCTGATTGAATCGGAAACTATTCAACAAGCGGATGGCGAATTATATGAGGTGTGCCGTTTTACATCACCCTTTATTCAAGATTGTTTATATAACGCCCTGAGTTATGAGTTGGTCGGAGACCGGATTCCGCTCTTGGTCCTGCCTCCCCTGGATGATTTGGCCGATGTCTTTGACACCTCCCATCTGGGCGGGCTGGACCTGCCGGCCCTGCTGGAGCGCTACAAGGATTACCTGGCCCGGCTCAAAGCCAAAGGCATTAACCCCTGGTTAGACCAACCCCGCCGCAAAACAGATTTGCAACTAACTGAAGCCGTGGGTCATTTTCATCTCTTTGCCTGGCTCAAAGCAGCAGTGGGTGGGGAGTGTGCCGTTAGCCCAGAGTTTCCGACTGGCAACGGCAAGGTAGATTTACATTTACGCTGTGGAGATAAACAAGGGGTAATAGAGATCAAGAGTTTCGAGCGCATGGCCGTCTTGAAGAAAGACCGGGGCCGGGCTGCCGAGTATGCCCGTAGTCTGGGCCTAAAGACGGTCACGATGGCCGTTTTTGCGCCGATTGAGGATGAAACGGCCCTGGAAAAACTATCGGGCCAGATAGTCATCGACGGGGTGCAAGTTGATGTGGTAGCTATCGGCTGGCTGTGAAGCTCAAGGGTCAGATAGACCAGCAGGGTACGCACCTTGTCACTCCGAAAGATGGTACTCGGTTCACCCATTTTGTTGAAGCCTCTCAAACAATATGGCCCAATTCCAGGTCATTTAAGGTTTTTCTAGTTTTAAAATGATCCCAAAACCACAAGATTTCAACTCTTATAGAGCAAAAATAACCTGGATAATACGGCGATGGTCTTCGTTTTGGCCAGGCGCATTAGATAACCGGCTGTTTTCCTATGCTAAAAACAGCCAGCCTACCTCTCAACGGATTGGTAACAACTTACCGAATGGATAAACGACCATCCGCTAATCCGCTAAATATCCGCTGACAGGCTTGCAGGGTGGCCGAAACCAAAATCACAGCCGTATTCGTTTATTCGTTGCCCATTCGGTGACGGTATTGGCCCAAACGAAGATCAAGGCTTTCAGAGGAGTCGCCGATGGTGCGGGGGGTGTGTGCTATGCAAGCATAGCCGGTGTCCCTCCATTTCCTTCTCCACGCCATACGCCCGGTATGAAACCCCCGGAACAGGGTATCATAGGAGCCGCTGATGGCGCGGGGGGTGTCCCTCCACGTTCTCCCGCGCCACACGCACTGTATGATAATTACATTATCAGAGGAGCAATTAAGGACATTAATCAATGATTACAAAAAGCTTGGCCCAAATAGTTAAAGAGCAACCATTTCCCGAATACGCCCAATGGTGGGAAATGGGAAACCAATTCTTGGGTTTTATGTCCCAAGCGATCATTTCCCAATGGACAAAACTACATAACCACCACGGCGACTTGTCTCAAGTTCAAACCTATCTTACCGAATACTTGGGCTTGGTTTTTAACCGCAAAGCCAACCCCTTATTAGTAGAAAACTTTCAGCGGCAAAACTTCTCGCAGGTCATCTATTCCGGCGAATTTGACGCCCTATCCTACGCTTTTTACCGTTCTGCCTTTGAACATCTTGGCCACCAAATCCCAAATGACGATCTTGCCCTGGCCAGAGAAAGGAGATTGTTTACCAAATATGTGGGCCAGATTTTCTTTAAGGCCCTGTCCAATCATCTCCAATTGAACTTGCCCTCTAACCTCAAAACAGTATCTCAATTTACCCATCTCCAACAAAACATTGCTTTGATAGGAGAATTTCTCCAAAGACAAGGCTATTTACGAGACAATTTTGCTTTTTCCTTTGCCGTCAATGTAACCCACGCCGGAAATCAGATCCAGCAAGACCCCGTTGATTTTCTTAGCAACTTGCACCAGCACGGCCTTGGATATGCCCTCTATGAAATGGGGTATCCAGTCATCCTACCCTCAGCCGTTTATCTCTATCATACCCTTGGCGAAGCCCAACATCACTCTTCCCGAACAATCGAAGAACTATTTGCTCGAGTAGGATATAGAGCTTGTGAAACCGATGACTTTGATCCAACCGGTTTCCCATCGGACAAGATAGTCGAATTGTGGGAGATACGACCCCATTTATCTTCATAATATCTTACCTCAGTCCTGGAGGCTCTGGCGAGCTATGGGTACTATTTGTATGGCAATCTATTTAACTCAAGTTGCTACCTTGCCAACCAACAGCCAGAAAAACCAACGATTCAGAGCCAAATAGGCTAAAAGTAGGGGGAGGTGATGTTTACTGAAGCGGGTGAAACAGTTGGAGCAAATTAAGTGTGAATATTGGTGGGCTAAACGCTCTTTGCTTTGCTGTTCAATATCCTTTAATAAACCCTCGACATCGAACCTAACTAAAGATAGGTGACAACCCCAGCGCTACTCTGATAAGATATTGCTACAAGGTATCTATTTTCGGAGGTAGATTTATGAAATGTCTTAATTGCCAGACCGCCATACTCGAGAAGATTCAAGTTTGCCACACCTGTGAGGCCAACTATACCAACGCTGAAATCGTCGAAATGCTGCAACTACAATTTCTGCTAACCGAATCGCTTGCCTGGCCCAATTTTAGCCAACAACGGGCCATATACGCCCAACGTTGGCAAGACCTGCAGCATCGTCTCAAAACAGCGAGGGAAAACGGAGCCGATCCAAGCACGTTAGAAGTTATCGAGGATAGGCCAACCCCGGAGCCGATTCCTGTAAGTCAATGGCTTTTCAGCGAAACCATGATTAAGCTAGCTCTCTACGGAGGTGGGTTTCTGCTAGTATTGGCCGGCCTTATTTTCATCGGAGCCACCTGGTCTAAACTACCAATGCTGATCAAACTGTTAGTCACGCTGACCATTAGCGGAGTGATGTACAGCGGAGGACTACTTCTACTCCAACTACCCAAATTACGGACCGGCGGGCTGGCCTTGCTAGGGGTAGCCAGCGGCTTTATCCCCTTGAATTTCATTGTATTGCACATCTATCTGCTCAAGGACCTGGGCCTTGATGCTCAACTGACCTGGTTAATCGGATCAGCTATATGTGTATTCATTTACATAGGCACAACCCTCTGGACTCGCAGCGGTATATTCGCCTATTTAAGCCTTGCCGCCGCCTTAAGCGCCATAACCGCCTTTTTAAATGGCTTTGACAGCCCATTTTCAGCTTATATCCTGCTTTATGCCCTCTTCCCGGCTCCATTTTTCGTCCTGAGCAGATTCATTTCTCACCGTCAGGATTACGGGTTCCTCTATTGGCCTGCTCTAATCACCTCAATCGCACTCCTCACTTTTCTGACCCCGTTTCTGATAGGAGTCGCTATTTTTGCCCCAGAAATATGGCTAATCACTTCTTTCCTGATCGGGATTATACTCCTGTACAGCCTCGTGGTTTTGATAACGGGTTGGGAGACCCTGTTATTGATCGCCTTACTGACCACCAACCTTCTTGTCATCAGCGGCTATCGGGTGCTTGATAACTTCGCGCTTACTCCCCTTACACTCAGCTATGCGCTTCTGGGCAGCCTGCTGCTCCTGATCGGGGTTGGATTGCGACTGGCCCAACAAAACCGTTGGCTCTGGCCGTTCTACACCTTTGCCCTCTTTAATCTAACGGGAGCGTATGTAGTAGGCCTATTTCTGGAGCAGCCCTGGCCAATCCTCCTCTCCTTTGGATTTGCTATCCTGGCCCTGGGCATCAGTTGGGTGGAGCAAACACTGCTGGACAAGCTCAAACTCCCCCCCATTAGCAGCTACGTGGGTTTACTCCTAATTTTCATTGGTCATTTCTATCTACTTGACTATCTATCAACAAACCAAAACAGCGACATCTGGCCTGTCATCACCGCCACCTTATGCAGCCTATTTATACTGGCCCATTGGTTCTTGCCACTCAAACCCTTCGCTAGTTTATATGGGCAACCTCTCTATTGGGTTGGGGCCAGCGCGATGTTTGTCCCGGCAATTGGCGTTTTAAGTACCGCCAACGAAACAATCGGCATTGTCACCTTCATCATCATCGGGTCAGCCTATATTTTAGACGGTGTAGCCCGAGGCTGGATTTATCAGGTTTATCTGGGTACTGGTGTCCTTATCGGCTCAATCTGGTCTTTTCTGCTTTTACAAGATGTCGATTACTTGCAAGCCTACGTCTTACCGTTGGGGTTGTGGCTACTTGCCTTGGCCTGGGTTGAGCGCTACCGCCAGCAGACCATCAGCCAACTATTGTTAAATTTCGCCGGGCTGTTTGTCATCCTTGCTTCGACCTTTGGGCAATCCATCGACTCGCTAAATTATGCCCTGCTGCTATTATTCGAGAGCCTCATCGTCCTGAGCATTGGATTTGGCCTGCGCTCACGCACTTATGTCTTTGTTGGGATCGTGAGTTTGCTCCTGAATGGCCTGGTCCAATTCATGCCTGCCTTGGCCGAGATTCCCCGCTTTATTCAAGTCGGCTCCATTGGCACCTCGCTACTCTGTGGTGGCCTGATTGCCCTACTCTTCCGAGAACAGATCCTCACGCTTGGACACAACCTACATTTGCAATTGCAAGAATGGGGGCCGTAACACCATTATTGGAGAAGCCGGGAAAACCCCTTATTTAAGATTGGTTTGCTCTATTTTAGAAATATTCCTTTCTGGCAAGTCAGGCCACACCGAACTGCATAAACCCTGCCCCCGCTCACTAAAAGTATGGGGCAGAGATACAAAACCTACTCGCCAGTGCAAAAGCTGAGCTAAACATTAAGCTTCAATGCCTCTATTGTCAACTTAGAAATTTGCTATATTTTCGTAATTAAAGTTAAATAATGGTCACTTACATTTAACAATCACAACTCTTATTATTTACCTGTCTGCTAACATACCCCCATAAACCACGGGACGATTTAAAAAATATTTCTTAAATCGTGTAGACCAGACTGCAAAGGTTTTTGAAGCCTTATTTTAACTATGAGTTCGACTCATAATCCAGGCAAATTTGCTTACAAATATCCCTCAAAAAACCTCTGCAGTCTTAAAAAAACACATCCTTAGATATTCTACTCAATCTTTTGATATTGGTAACTGTCTGTAAAAAATGTTAACAAAAAAAGTTACACCTCTCTGTAAGTTTTGAACGAGGTTGAGTTTCAGTGGAATGTTCCCAAAGAATCACTAATCTATAGATTTCAAATCATATCAATAAATCAATCGATCGTTAAGACGCGACCAAAATGTCTAAATTGCACCAGCATTGCTTAACCTGATAATCATGCTCTCTTTAAGCAACTTTATTCTTCGTAAATTGGCATTTCATCGAGGAGATTGTTGATATTTCCTCGATTTGTTCTTGCCCCTTTACCGTCAGACTCAATAGACCAGACAAGTTTATAGCCCGGTTATTACGCTTGATATGTTTCAACACCTGCAAGGGACAGAGACTGTGAGTCATACCAGCCAATCGAGTAGTAGCTCTGGTGCGGTAGAGCAGGCGGTTACTTGAACTATTAATTAGACAGCAGCCATATTGAGAGAGTGAAGTTGCCCTCAAATATGTTAGAGAGTGAGCCTGGAAAGGATAAGTAGGACGCTATGCCAATTCAGCCGGCAAAAGATTTAAAAGCCAAACTCACAAAAAAGAGAAATCTTTACAACAATTTGACGACTACCCTGACCGCCCGGGTTTTGATGAGCAGAAATACAGATGAGTTGTTATCAAGCTCTATAGCTCCCAGAGATCTGTTTAACACCTTTAATATATCTGGCTTACAATTTCCTGGCCAAACTTGTAGCGGGTGGGCGGAACTAGGTACAGGCGTTACAGCCAGCTTATCTTTCGATTTTGGAGACCTTCTAATGCCCGGATTTTTAAGTATTAAGGCAAGCGTCTCAGGTAAGGGTGAACGGACCTCACATGGCTTGATAGCTATCCAACGCCAACCCGAATATGTTTTTACATCGCAATCCGCCATCGCTGAACAAATAACCTCTACCCCTATCTGCTTTATGGTTTTGAGTGGTCAAGCTCATACCTATGGGGTTAAAGTGGCGGCAATGGTTAGCATCGGGAAATCGTTTGGCGCTACAAAAGCAATTAACAACCCAACTGAGCTAGGGCCAGAGGAGTTAGCTCTGTCTTTAGAGGCAACCGCCAAAGGAGAAGCAAGTGCAAGCGCCGAATACAAATACCGCTATATGTTGATTGATGACTCACAACCAAATTGGTACCACTCCACGCAAGATTCGACCTTAGAGGACAGGTTTTATCAACTTATCCAACCGGGCAGTAAAGACGATATCCGCATGCAAACTTATTTGTGGCTGACCAAAATGTGGCCGCCCAGACTGTTTTCTTTTACCCGTATTAATCCGAGTACTCATAAAGAAATTCAAGGTTCAACTTACTATAAAACGAAAAACCTCTTGAAAGCGCTCAAAGAGGCTCCAAAGCATATTGGAGAATTATCACTAACCCCAAACCAACAACAGCAATGCAATCTTAAGGTCAAAGAATATATGGCCATGCTTAACAAGCTTAAAGAATTTAAAGAAGACAAAGCATCTGCTGCCTTTTTAGACACAAGCAAATCACCTGTTGCTAGTAAGCCTTATTGCTTCTTATCATTGTGGGGGCAAGAAGGCGGCGCCGGAGTCAGCGCGGCAGCGACATTCAATATATCGGCGTCAGCCGGTGGCGTGAATGCACTGGCATCGGCTGGTGTAAGCGGCAAGATTGGTTGTACCGTCTATCGCTTTCAAACTGCCGTCCATCGGGCCAAAAAACCCGCGATACCCTTGATTATGACACAGGATACCAGAATTGAGTATCGGCAGGTCACATACGAGGCTAAGGCGGAAGGGCAACTAAAGCTACCCGGCCTTAAACGCAAGAGCGATGCCAGCAAGGGCGGGACATTGTACAACTTAATGCGATATTCTGCAGCTGTTGTCTTCTGGGAGTATGGGACCACAAGTCAATATATTCAGGGCAGCGGGATGAGCTTTGGTCTGTCCGTTACCCGTGACCGGCTGATTAACCTGGCCCACATCTGGCGCTCAAACACACCGCTGAGCAACGAGGCAACCTCTTTTGTTAAGTTGGTAACCTCACAACTTAAAATTAAAGAGGCGGATCTGAAAACTTTTTTGCTGCAATCCTGGCTGACACAAGATAAAAAGCTTGATTTAGATTTATATCCTGATGCCTGGTTAATAGAGTCAAATTGGGCCACACCCGCTTCGTATCCTGCCAAAGCGTTGGCTAAAGAAGATAGAACGTATATCTTGGACAAAGAGGTGTGGGAGACAATGAAAAAAGATCAGGAGAATAAATTTACTTTGCAAGCCATTCGTCTTCGCTATCGCGTGGCGGATATGAAAGACGACAGCTTTACCCGATTTAAATTGGGCTTTTCAGTGGGGGCTGGGGCGGGGATTAGTGTTCAAGCGGTCAGCCGAGCCGGCATTATGGGTATTGTTGATATGGATACCTATTGGGTCAACAATCCTAAAAATACCTCCAAATACACCTATGATGATCCTGGCTCAACATATTATAATTATGGCGTGCCGCCAGCAATTCTGTTGTACCAGTGAGATCATCCCCCTTGAGGTTGTGTTCGAACGACAGGCAACTTAATTTAGGTTTATTGTAAAAAGTGTGGCGAATACAGTTTAGGAGAATGTGATTATGCCAAACCCTCAACCCCCTATAGAAGAAATGCTCAAAGAAGAGTTAAGCAATGTTCAAAAATATTTCGCGCCGGTTGAAGTACATACCCATTTCATGGGGGTGCTGCCGGTAGAAAAGTTGGTTAACTATGTAACACAAAATGGTTTTAATCATCCAAATGATCAAGAGCGTAGTCAAGCTGTTGCCACCGATCCCGAAACTATATTTGGGGCTGAGGGAGCTAGCCTTTTGGAGCAATGCAAAAATAAAGAAACTTTTAAGTCTGAGCTTGGCCTCTATCTTTTGCTCTCACTTGGTCTCGTTCAGGGCTACGAGAATGACAAGGACAAATTTGGAGGTTTCTATCCGCTGATGGTGAGCCTTATTTCCGCTATCTGGATGCAACATATCTTGAAAACGTCATCAAAATCTTACTACCCTTCAGAAAGTTCTTTGGATGAGCAAAAATATTATTACGTTGAGAAAAAACCAGAAGATACATCACCGAATCCTGACAAGCCAGAAGAAGAAAAAGGCAAGTATCAGATTCAGGATTTTTCAAATGTCTGTAGAGAAATGTATAAGTCAATTGTAAACACAATAGAGCCCCAGCGGGCACTGAGGAGGGGGGCAGCGGTAACGGATGACCAAAAAAATAATGTTAAAACAATTGCCAGTTGGGCCCTGGGAGCCATGCTGATGGCCTCAAAATGTACCCCTTTTTCCGATTCGTATGAAGTGCGCGATGTCTTTGCTAAATATTACGGGTACCAGGCTTACGCCAAAGAAACCGTGCGTTTTCTGGTTAAAGAAGAAGGAATCCGGTATGCTGAGCAGGCTATTGGCTTGGGGAAATTGACCAAGAGTTTTACGTTGGCTAATTGGGAAAAGTGGAAAGAAGATGATCCGGAATTCAATAAGTTTCTTGGAAAAGAAACGGGACAAATTGATATCCGCTGGCTAATTACCTTGGGCAGTTCAGCTTTATTTCAAAAGGGGGCCAAGACAGGCCTTCAGGAGGCATTAAATACACCAGAAAAGCCAAAGACTTATGAAGATCTAGGGAACGCACTAAGGGAACGACCTGACGTAATCGGCATCGATATTGCTCAACCGGAAAAACCATTTGAGCAAACCGTGGCTAAGAAAAACTTTAAGGAACTTTATAAATTAGTCCACAATGCTGCAACATTTAGGCAAAGACCGCTGGTTCTCCGGCCACATGTTGGAGAAGGATCGGGGTTGACCCAGGATGCCCAAACATTTTTACAACGAGCCTTAGCAACCAATACGGTTACCGATTTCTTCTATCAAGTTGATATGATTTTTAGGGCTGATAAAAAGGTCGCTCAACAACCACAAGCAGAAGATGAGCGGGTTTTGACCATGCTCTTAATGCACCTTAGCCCGGAGCACTTTAGAATTGCGGCTGGGTTAGCAGAAGATAAGTGGTGGTTGAAAACTGCGGAAAATATAAATGAGTATTTGGGTGTAAGATTGTCAGACGATGACTACCAGAAAAAGCTACAGGATTTACCAGCCCCAATGAAAAAGTGGATTGACGACATTGTTCAAAAGCAGAAAAATCGTGCTGAACACCTACCGGATGTAAGAGGCAGAGGTTCGGCTGTGTCTCAGGGTCCAACGCTGAATTTTGAAGAAATCTGCGACTTTTCGCAGACGAACATGACTGTCTTATTAGATGCATTAAAAGAATTAACTCTAAGTGCTTCTATGGTCATTGTCAGATTTGGACACGCAACCCACGCCACAAAAGAGATCGTGGAAAGGATGGGGAAATTGGGCGTACATTCTGAAGGCAATCTGGGCAGTAACGGCCGAACAGGCTCTATTCAATTTGATTGGCGGAAGACAGAACAGCAAACCATGAGAAATTATCTGGATAAATGGTGGAATTATAAACCTCAAAACTTGATAAAACATCCACTATATGACTTTTTTAATTATGGGAAAACATTCCCACTACCAATAAATCTGATATTGAGTACCGATGGGCAAGGGGTGGAAAACACCCGGCTCAAGTATGAGTATGCGGCAGCGGGGTTGTATTGCACCGAGAAGGGGTTGTCACCAGATTACAAGGCAAAATTAATGTTGTGGTTACAAAAATCAGCTAACTCATATTGGGCGGAGAAAATATTGCCTTATGACGAAAGTGATAGGGCTTTAGGACGAAGGAAATTACTACCGCCTCTTAACCCCTAGCGGAAATTTTGACCAAATCAACCTAAGACAAACCACCCCAAAGGATAAAGCGTATGTCGCGCAAAGAAGAACTCAAAGCTAAACTGGAAAGCAAAAAGCCGCTGCCACTTAATAACGACGTGACCGGCCTCGATGACATCAACCAATTGACTGCCCAGCTTCCCCCGGCAACTGGCGATAATCCGCTATCAACAGTTGCCCTTGCGAATCCAACGGTACGCGAGCAAGGTGAGCTTATTTTCGCTCGTGGTACGCTGCCGGACTATGATAATGTGGTCGCCCTATTCCAGTTCATAAGCGACGATGCCGAACCTGACTTCTACTTAATTGCCCGCCTGCCGGATACGTGGAACTTTGCCGATAGCTTTGACCTGCCCACGATTGAGCAGCTTTCCTGGTCGGATGAGGCCGGCTCGAACAGTTTTAAGCCCTTTTTGGCGCAGTTGGCGCTTAGCCAGGCATTTTTTGTGCTGTCTAACCAGGCCAACCCGCAAAAGGTGAACGACTTCACGAATATACCAGATTTAAATATTCCGCCAACTTTCAACGATATTGAACTACAACCGGGGCTTAACTTTGTCTCAACCCTGTCGCTGGAGGGAGATCAGGATTTCATAACCTACCTAAAATCGCTTGGCGTCGATACGCAAACCGCCGTCCTCAGCGGCCAGATAGACCAAAACAACCCGGACTCAGCCACAGCGATTGATCTTGTGGTAAGCCTGCCTCTCGCCAATGACTCGCATGAGCTTTTCGTGCTTAACGGGAAACCCCTGGTGAGCCTGATTGCGCCGCCGCAGCCCTCACTCCACCTGACCAGCCCCTTAAGAGACCTGCCGCCCAACCGGTTTTTATCCGGGATGGATTTTACCGGCCACTTCTCAATTGGCGCTGACGAAGATATACAATTAAGGGTCCGCCTCCCGCTCGGTCCGGGCGAACCCTTAGCCTTTGCCACTCATCTGGATAAGGGCATTGGGTTGGCCGATCTGAAAAATATGGGTCAACTCCTCGACAAAGAAGGTGTTATCCAAGAGCAGTTGGCAGGGTTAGGTACCCCTCCGGCGCTGAAAGATTTAGCCATTACCGACTTCAGCCTAAACATCACTACACCGCTTGAATCCCCTTCAATCTCGTATCTCTCTATCGCTTTGCAAGTGGGCAAGCGCTGGCCGATTAATGACTCTCTCAGTTTTAATGACGTTGGTTTGAGGCTCGGCATTGCCACCCCACTAACAGATCCGGCCTCGTCCATCGCCATTTGGGGGACGATGAAGCTTTTTGAGTACAACCTCCTCTTATCTTTACAGTTGCCCGATCTTATGGTCTCGGCCGAACTTGACCCGGCAACCCCCATTAATCTCAGAACTTTTCTCCACGAGGATCTAAAACTGCCGTTTGATCGGTGGCCGAATGTCAACATTGCTGCCTTTGCCGCCAGTTTCAATCGAGCTAGTGGTGAACAATTCTTCAGTCTCGGTCTCGCCGAGTGGAAGATTATGTCTGGCCTGTCGATGGAACGGGTCATTTTATCCTTGCACAGGATGAACGATACGAAAACGCTCGTGATCGACAGCGTGGTTACCATCGCGGATGTTGCAATTTCAATGTTGGCGACCTATAGCCCAGAACAGCAAAGTAGTGGCTTACAATTTGAAGGCTCCACCGCACCGCAAGCCCAGCTTCCGCTCGGGCACGTCATTGATGACCTGATGCATCGATTGGGCCTGGATATTGGCTTGCCTGACATTCTGAGTGATCTGATCGTCAAAGACATCGCGTTCTCATACGATGGCGGCTCCGACTTTTTCTCCTTAAGTTTCACTCTGCAAGACTCGGATGGTAGCTGGGAAATGATCCCCGGTGTGTTAGAAATGGGGGCGGCAACAATCCGGCTGGAGCATATTCGGGGACATCTATTCCTGCATATCGCCGATACGATTACGTTTGGCGGGGTTCCCTGGCAAACCAGCGTCACCTTGCCAACCCTGGCCGGGCAGGCGGTGATGCCGGCCGGTCAAACTTATCCGCTTGGCTCCCTGCTTAGTACATTCCATCTGGCCGGATTTGGTCTGGATGATCTAAAACTAAACAATGCCCGGCTCATTTTTGACGGCTCAAATAGGATGGTCTCTTTTCATGTGGAGATTGAGGATGCTTGGGACTTAAACTTCTTTAAACTAAAAGAGGTTCAAATTGATATTGAATATCGAGGTGGGGCCAATGGTGGGACATCCGGAGCCTTATGGGCCGGTCTGGAGATTGGTACTGGCAATCGACTTACCTTTGCCGGCGTCCACCCCGGCCCCGACCAGGGTTGGCAACTGCGAGGTGAGTTGACGCCCACATCACCACTCACTATTAGGAGTGTCACAGATAAATTTGATATTGAGACAGATGTTTTTCCGATCCCTTTAGATCTGGGCTTAACCTACCTGGCCGTAGAATACGATACCAAAAGCAGCCGCTTTATCGCCCGCTGTACGCTGACGCTCAGTGATTATGCCGTACTCAACCTTAATATTGAGCGCTCGCACAATACTACCCCATCGCTTCCGGCCACAACAACCGGCGCAGAGTCTAAACCCAAAGAAAGTTACAACACCTTCTTTAGCGGCCAAATCCTGGTCCACGACCTGGAGTTTGACCTCATCTTTTCTAAAAATAAAAGTGAAATCTCAAATAATACCGCTCTCATCGGTCTCTTCCGCGACTCTGGTGGGGGGGTGAACGTGATAGAAGCGCTTATGACCGCTTTGGGCGGCGATGATCCGCCGGCAGGTTTAGCCTTTAAGGTCAAGGATGCCCTCCTAATTTATGAAAAGGATAACATCATCAAGCCTGCCACGCCAAGCAAACAGGTCGGCAAAAAATCAGGAGCCAAACTCCTCTTCGCCATGGACACGGACATCGGCCTGGATCTGTCTGGCTTGGGTAACTTACCGCTGGTTGGGGCCGCCTTTGCCCATAGCGATACCCTCAAAATAGCCTTTACCCCCATATTTTCTTCGGGCGAGTTCGAAACCGATCAGATCTCGACGCTCAAGAGCTTGTTACCACCGGGCGCTCCCCAGTTACCCGATACCGGTGTGAACGGCTTTAGCCTGGTGACCTCCATCCAACTCGGTGATAAACGCTTATCTCTCCCGCTGGGCATGTCGGGTGATGATGTCAAAAACAACCCCGATATAGGCTCGCCAAACCTGCCGGACGACCCGTCAAAAACCCCACCGGCCCCCCCGCCGCTACCCAACCAAAATGTCAAATGGATTGAGATAGCCAAAGCCTTTGGCCCGGTTGTTCTGAAGCGCATTGGAATTGGTTATTCAGGCTCGGAAATCACCGTCATTCTGGATGGCGGGCTGATCATTGGCCCGCTCAAGATTGCCCTGATGGGGCTGGGGGCCAGCTACAACTGGTCGAGTCACGATCTATCGTTTAGCCTACAGGGAATCGGCATCGACTTTCAACAGGGTACGTTGGCCTTTGGGGCTGACTTCTTAAATATGGACGGCGACTTTGTTGGGCGAGCCACGCTGAAGATGCAAAAGTTTAGCCTGTCGGCTCTGGGGGCCTTTAGCACCAAAGGCTTTCCCTCCCTCTTTATCTACGGCTTTTTGAACTATCCTTTGGGCGGGCCAGTCTTCTTTTTTGTCGAGGGGCTGGCCGCCGGTTTTGGCTTCAATCGCCACTTAACCATTCCCGATGTGGGCCAAATTGAAACCTTCCCGCTGGTGCAGGAAGCTATCAAGGGTGACGCACCCTCCCCCAACCTGACCGGCATGACCACCGGCCCCAAGGCCGTAATGAGTGGTGTTCAAGATGAGCTAGTCCGACTACACACCTATATTTATCCGGCTCAGGGTGAATATTTCCTGGCCGTCGGGCTTAAATTCAACTCATTCAAGCTGATCGATACCTTTGCCCTGCTGACCATTGCTGTTAACACCCACCATTTTCGCTTTCTGATCAATCTGATTGGCGTCTCCACAGCTAAAATCCCCAGCGAGTCGCCCAAACTGCTGGCCGTGATCCAGATGGCCTTTAAGATTCAAATTGATCCGCAAGAGGGCTTGATTAGTCTCCAGGCCCAACTAACCTCCAACTCCTGGATCTTGGCCCCCGAATGTCGCTTATCCGGGGGGTTTGCCTACTACGCCTGGTTTGCCGGTGAGCACATGGGTGACTTTGTTAACTCCTTAGGCGGCTACCATCCCCATTTTGACGTACCCAAACATTACCCTCGTGTCCCTCGCTTACGCTTCCATTGGGATTTACCCAATGCCCCGGTCACCATTAAGGGCGATGCCTATTATGCCTTAACGCCCATCGCCCTCATGGCCGGCGGCCATTTGCAGGCCAGTTGGCACAGCGGCGATCTAAAAGCCTGGTTTAACATAGGCGTCGACTTCCTGATCCAGTGGAAACCCTTCCATTATGAGGCCAGCGCCCACCTGGAGATCGGGGCCAGTTACACCAAAACCGTCCTGGGCATAACCATTTGCATTAGCGGCAGCCTGGGGGCTGATCTTGAAATTTGGGGTCCCGATTTTGCTGGTCGGGCCCACTTTAAGTTTGGTCCGATCCATTTCCAAGTCGAGTTTGGTAATGGTTCCAGTCCCCCACCGGCTCTGACCTGGCCAGAGTTCAAGAAATCTTTCTTGCCCGCTAAGACCCTGTATAGTCTGACCGTGACCGGGGGGTTGATTAAAGAGATCAAGGTTAAGGACAAGTCCTATCTGGTGGTCAATCCAAAGAAATTTAGCCTCAATGCGACCACCATTGTGCCCTTTACAAGCTATTTTATTGGGGAACATTTATTTGAGATTAAGCAATTCTCTAGTGCTGACCTGAATAAGGGTCAGATTAATACGCTAGGTCAGGACTTTGAGAAAAACAAACACTCTCTTACCGCAAATGCTAAAATAATGGTAGAGCAAGCGGGGCAGCAGTGGGGGATTGTGGATGGCGGCAAGGACTACCTCATCCAGCTAGAGGATCAGACGCTAAGAGTATACCTTAAGCATGGGGTTGAGGTTCCACCTCAATACAAGAACTTTGGTGTGGCCCCTATGGATCGTAAGGAGTGTATTGCCACCCAATACTTTATTTCGGTCAGGCGAGATGAGGAGCATGACGCTCACGTTGAATTTGAATTTAAGCCGATCGAAAAGAAGTTTCCGGCCGGCTTGTGGGGACAAGGCAAACAAAAGGCAGGGGGGGAGCGGCTGGTCTCTGCTATCGGGGGGCTGCACATTGAACCGCACGATCCCGTGGCCCCGGGGCGCACCAAACCCATCGAACGACGCAATTTGGATTACCAAGTTTATGCCGGGCATCGGGATGTTGCTGTACCTCCAGTAATTTATAAAGAGACATCGCCAGCAGACCCGGCCCAAACCGTAAAACACAGCTTGGGAGAGGCAGCAGTTATTGAGCGCAGGAAAGGTATTTTAGCCAGCTTAGATTTTGATCCCGATCAATACGGTCGTCTCTCGCCCAGCCTGGCTGATGCGTTCATCGGACAACCTGTAATTGTAGAGTAGACCCGTTTACAAGGTGGCACTTCAACGAAGAATTACTGGGGTGAAACAGATTTTAATTTGAAAGACTCGTCGGAAACCCTGCGGGTCTTGAGAAAGTGAAAAACAACTATGGCAAACCCTAAGGGTGTAACCCCCCCAGAATTAGCCCCTGACGATCAGGTGCAGTTTGTTGAATTTCACCGGCCCAAGCTGCCGGCTGGTGATTACAGCTTTTCCATTCAGCAACAGATATGGAATGATCAACCGGGACCGACCAAAACGATCAACATTGCTGTCTTAGGAGAGCGCTTTAGCTTCAAAGATGAGGATTTCCACACTTTGTTCCCGCCGCCCGGCAGTGCCGGAAAGTTTCACCATCTCTTGCCCCACGTTGTCTTAAACCGCAGCACCTTGCCCTGGGAGCGTTCGCCCAACCAGGGTGCTGCCAGCCTGCTTTCACCACCCTGGCTGGCCTTGTTACTCTTTACGGACGAAGAGGCCCCCAAACCAAAAGCTATTCGTGTGGCCGATATTGCCGATCGTGACGATCATACTAAAAAAAATGTAGCCTCCTGGCCGCAGGATCCACCAAAAGATTTCGCTCCGGTAGGTCTGTGGACGGGCTTAAACATGGAATCCGCCCAACACGGTGAGGATGCCGTAACCGTCATCGGGGTGCCCTGGTCGCAATTACAAACGCAATTGCCCAGCTATACCGAATTAGCTTATACTACCCACGTCCGTCGCATCCAGCCCGCGGCGGTGAACGCTGAGCCCACTGAGCCGCTAGAGTCAGAAGTGGCTGTGATTATGGGCAATCGCCTACCGCCGGTTCCGCCGCCGTCCACAGATGGGCAACCAGTGGTACAGCGTTGTGTGGCGCATCTTGTATCGCTAGAGGGGCGATATAAAATTAGCGATAAGTCTGACCCCGACATGGAACCAAGTGAGCCCTTAAAATCTCTTTTTGAAGAAGCGGTCAGACAGATCAAAAATAATCAATGGGTTGAATTGCAGCAGGTAACAACAGATAATCAGACACCCACAATAATGGCTCCTATGGAGGATAAGAAGTTAGAAGAGGACTGGTCTTATGAAAAGTGCCAGATTATGGATTTGTTACCAAAGTCTGAACAGCTTAAACTACAGCAGTTGGGACATTATCAGAAGTCCTTTATAACCCCAGGCTCAACCACCGAAAATTCTAAAACGGTCCAGATTGACTTTTCCTACCACTTCGTTAACCTGAAAGGTACAACACGGCCTCAACAATTGCCCGTAGCTCATATCAGCACCGAAACGGCGTGGGACAACCCCCCACCTGCACCACCAGAAATCGAAAATTGGTTAAAGAACATCCCCCCAGCCTTGAAAGAAAAAAATCACTCGAAATACACCCTAACCTTAACCGATAAATTAGCGACGAGCAACAAGGTATCTACATCTCCAGACATTCAGCTCGTAAATCAGGGCGAGACTCTTAATCAAGTCCTGAATTTACTCAAGTTGGATTTAAAAGACGTTCCCAAGCCTTCAACGCAAATTCAAGGCTGGATAAACCAGGTCTATCAGAAAGGGGGGCGGTCGTTAATCGTTGGCAATGATACCCTGCCTGTTTATTGGCTGGGCAACAAACGCTTCGCCTTAAAAAATGAGCCATTTGATAAGGATACTCAGACCTACATAAGCCCTTCAATAAAAGGAAAAGTTACAGTGACATGGTACAAGGCGGAGATTCACTTTGACCATAAGAATGATACTGAGGATTCGTTGAAAGCCCCCCTGCCTGTCTTAGTCAAGATTGAAAATATGGGTGATGGTGAAGTTCGATTCCAGCTTAACCCGGAGATCAACAGCATCGTAGCCGTGGCCAGTGGCGATGACCAGTTCCTGGTCAATGTTCGTATTAGTAACAGCCGCTCGGCCACATTTCAAATTGTGGCCCCTTACGTTGAAAACGCCACCCAAATTCAGCTACAGCCGGCGGCATATTCGCCGCCGCCGCCGGATCTGCCGCAGACACCAACGGTTCTATATTGGCACAAGTTGGAGAATGTCTCAGAGGCACTTCCTCTGCCAAATAAAGCAAAAGCATTCCTCTTACCTGAAACAATATTTAATAACCGCTTGCCCGATAACAAGCTGGTAAAGTATTCACGTCAAGTGCATATATCAAAAAAGTGGTATCAAGTTGATATAACGGTCACTCAAGAGGGTGATACAAAAGAGAGTGATACAAAAGAGAATAATACAAAAAAAACCGCCGTTTTTCGCCTACATCCCAGTCAAAAATTGGTATTTGACTGCCAGGGCGCAGAAGATGATACCCCTATCCAATTAGTTAGCTTAAAAAGCTGGGCCTTCAATTGCCAGCCGGACAGCCAGGACTTTGTGGGCCTGTTTAACGATTTGAACAAAAAAAGGGATGCAGCAGGTAAAATCACAAGGCACGAGAATTCAAATATCACCTTCGCCCGACCTACGTCCAATGGCGTTAATGAGCACGCCGGCAACTACCTGAAAGCCGGCTACGTTCCTCTGCCCCACCATTGGCGGCAGGGCGACCGGAATGTCTCCTGGTACCGCAGCCCCTTTTTGCCGCATCCGCCTGCTGAAAAAGAGTATCAATTTTTTAACCTGCCTGTCCGCACCGCCGACGAACTCCTCATCTTCAACAAGAGCATCGGCATGTTCGATGCCTCCTACGCCGCCGCCTGGGAGTTGGGTCGCTTGCTGGCCCTGCACGATAAAGCCTTTGCTCTCAAGCTGCACCACTGGAAACGGGCCAGGGCCCAGGATGTGGTTTATTTGCGGCAACAAATCGATCACGACTACCTGCCTCTGGTTAAACATGTCCCCTCCGACGTTGATCTGCCGGCGGAGTTGGCCGATTGGTTGGCCCGCCTGACCCGGTTAGAGAACGTGCCCTTTAATTATCTAATTCCCGATGAAGGGCTGTTGCCTCCGGAATCGCTGCGCGTCTTCGCTGTCGATCCGCTCTGGCTGGAGTGTTTGCGTGATGGGGCTTTTAGCATTGGCCGGGTGTCGCACCCCGATTATCACAACGACGTGGCCCATTGGGACGGTTTGAAGTCACCCCCGACCATTTCCGGCTTTTTGTTGCGCTCGGCTATTGTTGCTACCTGGCCCAAGATGACCGTGACCGGCTATGCTACCCGCTTTGAGGATGAGCATAAACATTGGGAGCGCGATTCTCATTTGGGCAGCGCCCCGGCTTATCATCAACTTTCGATTTTGCGCCTGGAAAATCTGGCCCCGGACCTGATGCTGGGCCTCTATTACGACCCGAAAAATACCGGCCGCACCCTTGATTTTCTGGAGTTTCACCTGCCGCCGGAGATTCTCCATTTTGGCCTGGAAGAGGATGCTGATAAGGGAGACTTTATAAAGATGTTGCGCCACCCTAAATCCGGAGGTAATTGGATTTTAAAGCTGGCTGACGAAAAACCCGACAATCTGCCGGTGAGTTTGATAGAAATAACTTTACCCAAGCTGGAGACGGGGGTTCTTAGATTAGGGGCTGAAGCGAATTATCAAACCGATTTAAAGAAAGGCGTTCTTTCACCAGATTTCCGGCAGGAGTTTGAAGACCACAAGATCGCACTTTCTGAGAAAGTTGGCATCACGGAGATGGTAGCAGGTAGCCGATGGCGGATAGAAGACAAAGATCAGAGTCGAACATACATTGCTATGAGCGAACAAAATAAAGATAATGAAAAAGTAATAAATGTCTACGAAGAATTCAGTTCAGCCGCCCGGACATATTTTCGTAGCAAGATGTCCTTCAAAGTCGCCGTTAAATGGCTGGAAGCGGATATTAGAAGTAATCTTGAAGGCCATGACGCTGTAACGGAGCCAGTGATAAAACTCCTGGCCCAGGCCATTACCGAGCTGGCCGAGTCTGAAACGGAAAAAGCCAATAACAAAACCACACAGTCTGCCAAAGAGGCATATCTCAAGACTGCATCGGCTTACCTTGAAGATGGAATTATTTTCCTAACAGCTGATGGAGCTGATACGGTGGTAGATACTCAACTCAAGAACGCCTCTGACCAGTTAGATTCTCTACAAGACATAAGGAAATACTCAAAGGACGAATTGCTGACTGCGGTAAACAATAATGAATTAGCTTTGACTGCTCTCATAAACCAGGCTTTTGGCGATGATGTCACCACTCAATCTAAACCAAAGGATGATGGGGGTACTCCAACTAAACACCCCGCTTTAGCTCAATCTTACACCATTATCCAGTTATCTATCGCTAAAGCCAAGGAAGATTTAAAAACGGCTCAGGGCAAGGTTAAAGCGTTGCTGATGTACGAGTTTGATAGTGGAGCGCTTGACGATCATACTATGTCTCTGCAAAAGCGATATGATCAAGCTAATCTGGCCTGGTTAAAAAACACTCTCAAAAACAAACTCGATATATCTGAGCAAGCGAAATCACTAATTGAGGAGCAAGCAATTAAAGAATTGGTTAAGCGTAAAGCGGATGAGACAACAACTATAAATGTTTATGTGGAAAAAAATAAATTCGCGACTCTATCAGCCTTGGTTGTTGAAGCAATTTCTAAGCAATTGGAAGCCGCACGAACAGTCCTGGAAAAAGTTCAGACCCTAACAACGGTCGAAGATAGTGAATTATCAGAAACTGTGAACAATGATTCATTGGCTTTAACAGCCCTTAATAAGTATATAATCGCCAAATACACTCTCACAGATCAAGGACATGAGAAAAAAACCTATGCCATAACCCAAATAATGGTCGACAAAGCCATTGCAGATTTAAAAACAGCTCAAAATAATATCCAACAGTTAAAAACGGACCAGTCCAAAGAAGCACTTAAACTTACAGATTTTGATTCCGTTTGGGAAAATGTGGCTACCAAATATGCCCGTGAGACGGTCTCATTGACAGATGACCCAGATATGTGGCGTGAAAATTCTGGGAAGATGCAGGTGCTGGACATGGCCCACTTGTTCCACGTCATTGCTGATCGCCTGCAGGCCAAAGTCAAAAATCGACCCATCACCGCCGGCGATTTTGGCCTGCAAATGTTAGACTCGCCGCCGATGATTCGTTTTAAGATCAACTGGAGCAAACAATGACCGACTTTCTACTGGTTCCAATTCACCTCGATGGCCTATATCTGGCCAAAGGCCGTAACGCGGTTGAGGCCTTTGGCGATTTTAGCGCCTTGCCTTATATTGCCCAGGATGGGGCAAGACATTTTGAAGTCAACGCCGAACATCCCTGGTTAAGCGACACGGCGTTGGCCGAGCCACTCAGTGATACCGGCTTTTGGCTGAAGCCGGGCGTGCATCTGCATTGGGCCTTGCCGGCCGCGCTGGCCACGGCCCGCCACCCGCACAACGAAAAATGGGAACCGGATCGGGACCAGGTTGAGTTTCCGGCAGTACCCAATCGCTGGTTGGTTTGCCGCTGGCGAGGCCAGGTGCTGGAAAAGGCCTGGGTGGTGGAGAGCGACTACCTGTGGCCACCCGACTACACCTGGGCTCATCGCTTTGTCGATAGGCAATCCTTTTTGACCCGATTCGACTCCGATAACGGCCAACAGATTTGGCAAACACTCCTTGACCAACGGTGGCTGGCGGTTAATCCCACCAACGCGCCAGTGGTCATGATTTATCCTAAAGATCAACGAACCTCAAATGACCTGGGGGTCTGGGATGAGTGGCGCTTTGATATAGAAAAAGCGCTGGACGATCACGGCTGGTGGGCTAGATCATATATTACCAAGCCTATGTTTCTGGCGACCTTTGCCCACTTAAAAGGTGCGGTTCAGTCATCGGATGGGGATGTGACCCAGGTGGGAGAAGAGATTTGGAACTGGCTTAATCAGTACGGCTGGCTGGTGGCCCACCCGGATAACCCGCTGGCGGCCACTATTCAACCCCAAGCTAAACGCCCCACTCAGGCCCTTGGCCCCTGGGAAAACCAGCGGGACGAGATCGAAGATTTGCTAAAATTCCACGCCCAGGAAGAGTCGCACCACGATTTGGTGACGTATCCCCAATTTCGGGCTAAAGAGGGCACGCCGCCCTATCGCTACCTGGGTCGCAAGCGAGAGTTAGGCCAAGCCTGGCTGCAGAAAAAGGTGGCCCAATACCTCTCCAAAGATGAAAAGCTAACGGCCCTGGGCTATGGCGAACCCACCTTTGCCGCCTTTTACCCCAATTCCCGCAGCGTATTTGGCCTGTATGATAAGGATGGCTCGACTACTGCCGACCAATGGTATGAAGTTGTGGGCTGGTATAGCGATCCCGAGCAGGATGACCCCTTGTCAGAATACGCAAATTATTTCGACCTGACCAGGCTGCCCGATATTGAATCCTTTATTGATCGCTATGAAACGGCTTTGGGTGTTGAGCTTCACTTCCAAATCATATTTGAAGAGCTAGATGAAATTTTACCAGAAATGCCAGAGACCAAAGGTTTAAAGAGCCTCACAACGAAACTTGAGCTTCATCAAGAATTAGATGGGCTGCAACTCTCGGGCAAGGACAACTTTCTGGATGCAGTTAAGCAACTTGATCTAATCCCTGAGGAGCGATTAGCCCTGCTACGCTACGCGCTCACCCCGGGGCCTGAGGATTACTTTGCCCGGCAGATCAGTCAATACTTCGGTTGGAGCTGGCCGGAAAAGGGACACCAAGAGCGGATTTTATGTTACGGCCGGCTGTACGCTAATGACTTTGTGCCTTCTGCCGCCCGCCGGATTGACGATATGAAGATTGCTGTGGGCAACAGCGGCACCGAGGCTATGTCGGCCCATCTGGCCGAGCGTCTGGCTCACGAGCGCTATGCCAGCAGCGCCCAATATCGGACCGAAGAGAAAGAGAAGGTTGAGAATTATCTAGAAGCCCTGCACCTGACCGAGAGCCTGACCGACCAGCGGCTGGATATTGGGGCCAAACTGGATATCGCCCGACACAACAAATCCTTTACCGCCGTACCCGGCAGCAAAGTCTGGCTGCTTCATCCTCCAGGCGATCAGGAAGCGCAAGACGGGACGGGGCCGGCCTCAGGCTCGGAAGAAATCACGTTGCCCCTGATCGTTGCCCACCACCTCAATGCCCTGAATACGGCCCAACAGCGTTATGATCGCGCTTGCCAGCAGGTTGAAACCTTACGCTGGCAGGTGTACTCCGATTGGTACCGCTATATGCACAACGCCTATCCGCCTGATGAGCTGGCCCGGGATTACAAGGCCGTCCGGGGACGGTACAAGGCCGATCATGATGTCGATGTGATGATAGACTACATCAAAAAGCAGAGCATTACCGAGCTGTACCAGGCCCAAGCCGCGTGTGGGCAGGTGATCGACGGCCCCGCCGGCCAGCCTCAAGTGCGCTATTTTTATTCCGGCCAAACCATCGCTGCTGATACAAGCAATATGGAGGTTGATCCGGCCGTTGCTCCGCAGCTCCGCAGCTTGACTCTGACCCGGCTGAATGGCATCTGGCAAACGGTGGCCGCTGCCGATGCCACTTTGGAGCATATTTTGGCCGGCCAAATTTTGCAGCAGCGTGATCATGAGGCCACGATTTTGGCAGATCCCCCAACCGATGCCTTGGATAAGTGGCGACTGACGCCAACCGCCGGCCCGCCACTGACGCTGTACCTGGTTATTGATGATCAAGGACAGGCATGTTGGCAAGACCCGGTCTCAGGTTATACCCTGCCCCAAGCCCTGGCCCAAGCTGTGGTACGCCAGTTGGAGACAGTGGGGCAAAATGTGGCCCGGCACAACGCCACCCCCTCGCAAGCCTGGTTGACGGAGAAGGCATATCGGGCCTTGCAGGCTGCCGGAGTGACGGCTGAGGTCTTGAAAAAAGTGAGTGGTTTGTGCGATGAACCCGTTACGGTTGCAGCCGGAAAATCCTTAAAGGACGCTGTGCGTGCGCAGGTTGGCAAACTGGAAGATGACAAAAAGGATGAACAACTGTTTGAGACTCTCTGGAATAGTTTGACCCGACAGGAGGTTAAAGTCTGGGTTTTAGGTCAAGTGCCCGGCCCCAGCTATTGGGAGCCAAACGACCCGGTTATTTTGCTGGCCGGCGATCAAGCCCAACCCAGCCGCCGCTGGCCGGATAAAGAGAATGAGTTGCACAACAAAGATGGCTTGCTGACCTGTTATAGTTTAAGCTCCGCTGAGGCAGATGATCACTTGGGAACTTGGTTGAGTCAACTAGGCCAGGTTGATGAACACGGCCACGAACCGGCTGATGAGAGTCTGCGCCAACTGCTGGCCCATAGCCCCCTGCGGCAGCGACTGAACGACCTGGCTGCCGAGATTGGCTTCAAGCGCGACGGGCCGGGCCGGCCGCACCCTTATCTGTTGGAGTGGCAGGTAGAGATTGCCCCGCTACGCCGCAAGAGCAATTTACCCAGCCAAAAGCGCCGCTATAATCCGCGCTTTGTCCAGGATAACTGGTCCATGGGCGAGACCAGCTATGAAATGCGGGAAAAAATGGGTTTAACCACCCTGACCCACAGTGTCAGCAGCTTTCGGGGGCGCAGTGTGGTCTCGCCCTATGCCCATCGTTTGCTATTAACCCGTCTGGAAAGTTATATTCTGCACCGCTTACAGCAAAAAGCAATGCCAGTCTCCGTAGAAACAGGTAAGGTTCTATCCCCTCAGGCCGCCCATAAATTACCGGCCAATCAGGTGGTCTACCACTCATTTTATGATCAGCACACTATCAAGGACGAGGACCAAAACGCCGCTTATTTGCGCTGGCACTACTTTCAAGTCCGGCAATGGCTACTAACCTACAAACGCGATCAAGATTGGGCCGCTGCCGCCGCTGGCCTAACTATGTTGGATCAGGTTTCCTTACCCCAGGCTGTCCTGGAAAAGGTGATCAGGGTTCACGGGTTGCCTGACAACGGGGACCTGGCGGATGGCTTGCTGAGTTTAGTCCGAGACATGCAGGGAGACAAGAAACTACAAGCCACAGTTGGTCTGGACCAATCGACGAATACCAAGATAGACGCGGCAGATACAACCTCGTTGGTTATGCTGGATGACAGCCTCAAATTGGGGGCGCTCCCCTTTGCCCGGCTGCTTCGCTTTGCCGATGCCCACGGCCACATCCGGCCAGATGTGGATCAAGAGGTTGTCCTGTCTCACAAACCCATCTTTGGCCTGCCTGATGGGGGGGCCGTAGCCAGGGGTATTTGCAGCCTGGTCAACAAGGCCCCGGCCGAAGAACTGCTCCATAACGTGGGACTATCTCCGCAAGCGACACAGGCCATTGTTGAAGTACGCCAGATTCATCCCATAGGTTCCCTAAGTCAGCTTGAGGCCCTGCGCCCGGTTACCTTTGCCAGTCTGGCCCGACTGCTGGTCTATGCGAATCTTGACCACTATTTTATACCGCATGAAATAAATACGGATTTGGACGAGCTGGTGCATGGCCTGGCTGAGGATGGCAAAATTGCCCCAGGCATTTTAGACCTTATCAAAGACCCTAACATAACGCAAAATACCCTTGATGTTGATGTCGGCTTGCACAGCATAGCCGCACAGGAAATATGGAAGCAGCGAAATAACATTAACCGCCTGGAAGACCTGAGTAAATTACCCCACGTTGGCCGACGAGCGTTTGCCAAACTGCTCCATTATGCCTACACCCAGGCCTATATTAAGGAGGATGAACCACAGGGAGAGCAGCATGTGTACGGGATTCCCGAAGATAGCGCTTTTGCCAAAAACATTTTACAACTGGTTAACACAGCCTTATTAGAAACGCTACTTGCTGTAGTGGGGATGAACCAAAAAACCGCCCATAACATTATAAACTCTGGCCCCTTTAAGACGCTGGCCGATCTTGATGCCGTGAAAGGTGTCGGCCCGGCTACTATGGCCCATCTACTGTATCAGGTGATAGTTGTACCCTTGCAGGTGTGGCAGTCATGGGAAGATGAGTATGGGCACGAGTGGGTTGACCCCTTAATGACGGCCTTTGATGCCTGGTACCATCTTAAAAGCCACAGCAACGCCCTGACCCTGACCCTGGACGGCTTTAATGAGGCTATGCTCATGCGTCGCCGGGCCTGGCAACTGCCGGTGGCCGATCCGCTGGGCTTTGACCACTACCGGGCCTTTTCCGAAATCACGGTGAAACAGGCCGTGAGCGACCAAAATAGCAGTGCCCCGCTGACCCTCAACGACTTTCAACCCATCCGTTCCGGCGATATGGACCTGACCCGGCTGCGGCTGGTTGACCTCTTTGGACAGGCCACCGACATTGGCCTGAAGGATGTGACTACCACCCAGCAGATGTACACCAGCCGGCCCTTACATATTTCCCTGCTGCCGCGCCTGACCCAGGCCGCCCGGCTGCATTTTCGTTGGCTGGCCGCCCACGGCGATGAGGAGGAGTGGAACAGCCACCCGGCCACCACGCCCATCTGTGGCTGGCTGGTCGGCAACAATCTCGATAGCCGGCTGATGATCTTTGACAATCAGGGCCAGGCTTTGGGATCGGTTGACGTTTACGGCCACTGGCGGCTGGAGCCGGGGGCGACCGGCCCGGTCTTGCCGGACGACATCGAAAACCCGCACCTGCGACAGATGGTCAAATACCTGTGCCGGGAGGGGCAGGCCTCGGATGGGCGGGACCAAGGCCGGCAGACCTTCATCGAGAAGTTCAGCGCCCTGGTTGAAACAGCCACGGAGTATATCGATCCGGAGACCTTTGAGCACCACGAAGCCCGTGCCCTGTTGATGAGCCAACCCCTGGCCCTGGTGCGAGCCTCGGTTAGCCTGGAACTGCGCGACCCCTACGCCACCCAGCAGAGCTTTAGCGCCTTTAGCCACGAACTACAGGGTCAGGCCCGCAGCAGTGACGGCTTTGAACAGATCGATTTCCCGGTCCGCATCGGCGAGCATCTGCGCTTTCAGGATGGGGTGGTTGGCTATTGGGTGGAGGATGACGGCGCGTATGCCACCACCTACGAAATATCGTTGGCCCGTCTGGCTGCGGCTCAGGTGCCGGATAGGGTCTGCGCCGCCCTGCACGATCTGCAGCATATCACCTACTTTGGCCGGCAACGTTTTGTGGCTCGACTGGAAACCGTCTTAGATCAGGCCCAGCTCGCGGCTTACCAGGCCGATATTTTACGCTGTGCCGACGAGGAGCAGGATTTCTTTGCCCCCCAGAGCGAGTGGATTGTTGATGAAACGTTACGGGTTTATCGCCAAAATGATGTTGCTTTTAACCTGTCGCTCAACCTGCAAGAAAAACCGCTGGCCGTGGCCGTCCTGATGGACCCGCGAGGCGCCCTGCACGCCACCTGCGGTATTTTACCCACCAAACAGTTGAGCCTGCCGCCCGACCAGTACGTGCCAGCCCTGAATGCCATCCACCTCTCCTTCCTAACCGCGCCGCTGCTGACCGAGCAAGGCCGGATCAGGCTGCCCCTGCCGGAAGAGCCGGGCTGGGCCTGGTCCTGGATTGCCGACGAGGGCGGCCGTTGGACCACCATCGGCACCCGGCCGCTGGTTGAGCAAGCTGCTTTTCTCAAAGCCTTTCCCCAGACCGGCTCTGCCATTTGGGGGGCGCTGCTTACCGCCGGCGCGTTGCAGCCGGTCAACGGCGATCTCTCCCGGGCGGTGGTGCATCTGGAGTTGCTTGACCACAGCCTGAAACAGCTCGACTTTTCCCAGATCAGTCGTCCCAGACAGTTTGTCTATAAACAGAATCTCTTGCAGGAATTTCCAAAAGATAAAAAATCGAAAGATGGGAAAAAGATCTGGCAAGAGTTACAAGACTGTGGCGTGTTGACAGAAATAGGCCAGGTGGATGCTAAAGTACTGGCTGAAAAAGAATCCCAACTGGAGTCGGTCTTAGTAGAGTATATCAACCCTAAGACTATCATCTATAAGCAGAATCTATTGCAGGAATTTCCGGATAAGGGCGACCAGTATTGGCAAAAGTTAAAAAAGTTTGGTGTTCTGATAGTTGAGCCAGATAGATACCGAGTGGAAGCCGATGTACTGGCTGACCAAGCTTCTCGATTGGAGCCGGCCGTGCTGGACTATCTCAATCTCAAAACCGGCCTGGCCGACATCAAACGTTTCCTGGAGGTCAATGGTCGCAGCCTGGGTCAACCTGAAACCCAGGCCCGCTTCCGGCCCCAGGAGCTACGCGAGGGCTGGCTGCGGCTCAGCCCCGCTCCGCAGGATACAAAACAAACGGAGTAGTTACCCATTTAGTAAAAATTAGGAGGATTTTTATGTCCCCAGACCCAATTATTAAACTCACATTTGACTCTTTAGATCCCGGCACTTTGAAGGAACAGGTAGACAAGCTCACTGGCAAGCCCGAGGTGAAAGGCACTCCGCAGATTGTAGCGGATCCTATCTTTAGCCGTGTTCTGGCCCTATCTAATAAGACGGATGCGCTCGATCTGGGTGAGCTAGCGGCGCAGTTTGTAGATGATAACGACCATGTCAAAGCCATGACCCTGGCAGCCTGGGTCAAGCCGGATGTCGTCGATACACAGAGATTTTTTATCCTGTCCGCTGGTAAAGATTGGGTTCTGTGGGCCGGAAATGGGATTGGACTCCTTGGCCCAGGAGTAAATTGTAAGGCAGAAAAAATTCCGACCGTGTCATCAAACCAGTGGATGCATATCGTTGTCGTTTATGACCAACAATATATGACAACTTACGTCAACGGTTCACTGGTACAGCAAACAGATTGTAATAACAAGCTGATCTGGTCGGCTGATAGTAAGCTATTGATTGGTGGAACAAGCGAGTTTTGGCATTTGATTGACACCAAATCTGGATTTATTGGAAGAGTAGATAGGTATAACCCAAGTGGAAATCAATATGTCCAGGTTGTCTCTGGTGAACCTACCTTCCAGATAATTGAAGTGGGTACAGGAGAAGTGGTCCTACCTTTTACCATCCCTGGTGGGAGTAACTTCTTGTGGGCAGCTTTTAGCCCAGATGGAACTCAAGTTGTTACGGTTAGCCTGGATAATACCGTTACGATATGGGATGCTACTACATCAAAGATAATCAAAGCCTTTTTGGGTGGGCAGGTTGCCCTCAATAAAGCTGCTTTTAGCCCTGATAAGACTCAAGTCGTTACGACTAACGCAGACCAAACCGCCAAGATATGGGATGCAGTCACAGGAAACATGATCCAAACGCTCATTGGTCATAAAGATACTGTCAATTCAGCTACTTTTAGCCCAGACGGGACTCAAGTCGTTACGACTAGCGCAGACAAAACCGCCAAGATATGGGATGCAGTCACAGGAAACGTGATCCAAACGCTCACTTTTGAAGAAAGGGTGTCCTTTGCTGAATTTGATGGGCCAAGATTGCTTACCCAAAGTGAGGAAACATTCAAAATATGGCAACTGATACCAAGCTTAACGGGTCAGGTAGCCTGTGTAGAGGTGTACAAAGATGCCTTAACCAAGAAAGACATTCAGGCAGACATCAAAGCTTCCCTCAGCCACAACACAGCCCCCCTTATTGACCTGGCTTTAAACCAACCCCAAATGGATGAGATTACCATTAAAAATTTATCGCCACTCAGCGGTCTGACCGGTGATGCTACCATAAGTAATATAATAAATAATCGAACCGGACTCCTCCTAGACCTAAAAATGGATCATTTTGAGGAAAAAAACGGCAAAAAGTATATTCCGGATACCTCTAACAAACATTACAAGGGGGAGATTGAAGGCACCCCCAAAATCGAAGCCGACGAGTACCTGGGCCACTGCCTGGTCTTTGACGGGCCTGACGATTATCTGAAACTGCCGTCAATGAATGCAGATTACAGCCAGGGGCTGACTATAATGGCTTGGGTCTACTATGACCAAATCCAACAGGGTGTATGTGCTTGTATTATTGACCTTGGCAATGGCGAAGGACATGACAATATTTTTCTAGAGGTCAAGGGCCCCGACAAATTCTATGCCGGAGTGTATGCAGGGACGAGGCCTGACGCTGACAAGAGAGTTTTAGTTCCTGATGCTTTGGAACCAAGGTGCTGGATGCATCTGGCCTTGACGATTGACGCTCAAGGCTATGCCATACCCTACAAGGATGGCCACCCGCTCCTGGAAGAGTCTAAGAAAATGCAATTAAACAGGCCACAAAATGTCCAGCGGGACAGTAACTTTATTGGCCGTAGCAACTGGGATAACGAGGGGTTTGCCGGCAAAATGGCCCACTTGCGGCACTATAACCGCGTTCTGTCAGCGGACGAAATCCGCACGAACATTGAATTCACCCTGCTTGGGGACACCCCCCAAAGCGTGCTGGACGACACCTTTGGCCGGGCCATACAGTTCAAAGGGACGAAGGATGTGGTCAACCTGGGCGATCAGGCCAAATGGTTTACCAACGGCGATAATATGGCCCAACCCTTTGTCATCGAAGCCTGGGTCAACCCCGACACCTTCCCCTCCCACCTCAATTGGGCCACCCTCCTCTCCGTCGGCGAGAAGGATGGCCCTTTTTGGGCACTGCGGGTTGGCAGCCAGACCGGCTTTATCTGGTCAGACTCAAGCGGAAAGACGTGGCAATCCCTCACCGCCGACGCGCCCATTCACCCCGGCGAGTGGAGCCATTTGGCTGTAATTTACGACAATAAAAAGAATTTGAGCTTGTATGTCAACGGCAATCTGCAACAAACGCTTGAGGATAAGGCCCTTGGTGACATCCCCTGGTCTGATACAGCCGTTTGCCTGGGGGCAAATCCTCTCTTACCCATAGCCATAAACAAAGATCAAGTCCAGCCACTTGTCACGCTCGTGGGACATACAGAAAAAGTGAATTCAGCCGCCTTTAGCCCTGATGGCAAACAGATTGTAACCGCTAACTTTGCCGACAAGGGCAGCATGGTGTGGGATGCCACTGAACGTGACCCAGTGCAAAGTGAAAGAGGGCCACTTTTCACGCTTCCGGGATCTTTTAATTCAGCCGCCTTTAGCCCTGATGGCACACGGATTGTAACCTCTAGCTGGGACAACTACATCAGGGTGTGGGATGCCACTAAAAGTGACCAAAAGAAGCCGCTTTTCACGCTTTGGGCACATAGCGGTGCTGTTTTTTCAGCCGTGTTTAGCCCTGATGGCACACGGATTGTGACCACTGGCGATGACGGCAAGGCCAAGGTGTGGGACGCCACTAAAAGTGACCAAAAGAAGCCGCTTTTCACGCTTTCGGGATATTTTAATTCAGCCGTGTTTAGCCCTGATGGCACACGGATTGTGACCGCTGGAAATGACGACAAGGCCAAGGTGTGGGATGCCACTAAACGCGACCCAGTGCAAAGTGAAAGAGAGCCACTTTTCACGCTTCCAGGACCTTTTAATTCAGCCGTGTTTAGCCCTGATGGCACACGGATTGTAACTGCTAGCGAGGACGGCACAACCATGGTGTGGGGTGCCACTAAAAGTGACCAAAAAAAGCCGCTTTTCACGCTTTTGGGACATACAAAAGCTGTCAATTCAGCCCTGTTTAGCCCTGATGGCACACGAATTGTAACCGCTAACGAGGATGGCAAGGCCATGGTGTGGGATGCCACTAAAAGTGACCAAAAGAAGCCACTTGTCACACTTTTGGGACATACAAAAGCTGTCAATTCAGCCGTGTTTAGCCCTGATGGCACACGGATTGTGACCGCTAGCCAGGACGGCAAGGCTATGGTGTGGGACGTACAAAGCCTATTCGCCACCCCCTTTGCCGGCCGCGTGGCCCACCTGCGGCTCTATGCCGGCACACCCATGCAGGATGCCCAGCAGGTGCAGCGGCGGCTGGAAAAGGATATCCTCAAAACGGCCACCGGCACCATCTTCCCGCTGGAATTTAGCCTGCACAACAGCCAAATGCAGCAGGTTATCTTCCTGGGGGATGTGCCCAAAACTCTGGCCCTGGATATCACCAACAGCGGTCGCAAAAACATCATCCTACCCCAGGGCAACGGCTCCGGCAATGATCTGGCCCAGATGGAACTGCGCTTCCGGCCCGGCACTCTGGCAGACCCGGATAAGGTCACGCTGGCTCTGCCCCCATCGGACGACGCTCCCGGTGACAGTTGGGCGAAGCAAATCCAGGCCGGGGTGAATCTCCATGATGACACGGCCAATTGGCACCTGGAGTACGGCCCTCAGGAACCGGACGGCACCGACGTATTTCATCTGACCAAGGTCAAAGGCAACAGTGCCACCTACACCCTGGCCCCCGGCGAAACCCGCACCCTGCGTCTGGGTAACATCCAGGCCGATCAGCGGGGCGGCTCACGGGCCACCCGGGTGCTCCTCCGCTACCGCCTGCAATACGATGACCATCACCCCCTTGAAGGCAGCCGCCTCCACTATATGGCCATCGTCCAGCTGGAGGAGTCGGAGATTCAGGCTCGTTTGGATGAGTTAAATACGCAATCAGAAAACCTTCATAGAACAGCCGCGACCTTGCAGCAGGATACAGGTAAATTATTTAACCAATCCGATACGCTGTCAAAAATCATAGGATCTCCTGAAGAGGGCAGCAAGCCAATTAGTGACCGAGTTAAAATGCTTGAGTCCGCCCATGGCGTTGATGAGGATCTACTTCACAAATTAGATGAGCGACTCAAAAATTTGGATAACCAAGAAGACACACTAGATAGTCGGGTGGATCTTCTTGAAAAGCAGATATCCCATCAGCAAAAGCCTCAACTAAGTGCAGGCACTATCGGACCTGCGCTCATACTCTGTAACGGGGCAACCGATAACACCTTAACCCTATTTTTACAAAACGTTTCAAAGGAAGACCTTGACTTAATTCCTGCTCAACAGGCGGATAAATCAACAATTACACTACGCCTCTACCCTGAGAGGCCGTGGGGCCTTTGTGATAAAGAAAAAGATTTCAATTCAATTATTGTTCCACCACCTTCATCGGATTGGAATGTTAGCAAGGACGAAGAAAAAGGGAGCATCAACCTCGAATTTACTGGCGAAGCAGATGCAGCCAAGATTCCGGCTGGCAAGTTCATCGAAATTAAATTGGAAAATGTAAAATGTTCAAAACCACCTGGGACAGCTTACCTAACCGTCAGCTTCAAGAATATTGGGAAAACTGGAACCCAAAAACAGGATGACCAAGAAATTCCAATTTATGCCTCAGGTGAGTTACCAGTTGCAGTCGAACGAAGCCCTATCATTTTGACGAACAAAATCAGTGACCAAGACCAAAAGGTAAAAAACAAAGATGGGAAACTGGAATCTGTCACAACAAATCGTAATCACTCCCTGGTTAGTGGCGAGTTGAAGCTGATTAACAATCCTAAACTCCAGTTGCGTTTTGAAACCGATCCGCTGGATGGTGAGGGTGAAGGGAGTATCGCTCTTAGCCCAGCTGGCAACACCTACGATTTACGGATAGCATCTAAAGGAGATCTGCGGGTTGGAAGGTTGATAGATGATGGAAAATGGAAGGATGGGGGGAAGTTGCATGTCGGGGAAATGAATGTCACCGGCAAAATAACCGCTGCACAGAACATCACTGCCGGTTCGCTTACAGTAGATGGTTTAATAGAGGCGGGTAGAACAAAAATAAACTCGGCTGGATCATCCGATCCTGATGTTACGACGAACTCCCTGAAAGCGGAGATAATCACTACGCCAATAATAAATCTGGGTAATGATACAACTTACCTTAAGAGGAATGGTAACAAATTAACTCTTTGCGCAAACACTGGTCAAATTGAACTTAGTAAAGACAATGTGACCGTTAGTAATCGTCTAAATGCGAAGGGCGGCATAGATACCGATGAAGCAACGGTGGAGAAACTTCAGATTGGTGGTGGTACTGCAATCTCGAAAGTCTATGCGGGTGCTTTCCATACTGATGGTAAGACTATATATTATTTGCCCAGTGAATGGAAAATTGAGCGGTTAGGGCAGGGATACTGTCGGCTTATCCCTCCTAAGGACCTTTTAAAGAATCCAATTTGTTTTGCATCTATATATGGGGGAAGGGGGTGGTCCGATGTGGATAATTGGGTAGCGGTATGTTATCAAGATAACTACTTTAAATTTACTGCCTTCTCCCCTGTCGCATACGATAGCGACAACTATGTTGACAAGTTCTACCAAGAAGACTCCAGGATCGGTTTTCTTATCATTGATATAGGCTAAAGTCCTAGCAGCAGTTTCCTCTCGTTACCACGCTGGAGCGTAGTAACGCGCCCAGACGCTCTGTACGCTCTGCGTCTCCCATCCCAGCCAACCGACGCAGAGCGTCTCAAAATGCGTTCCAACGCAGAGCATTGGAACGAGGGTGGGGTGGAGGCTGAGGACTTAGTATTTAATTTCTTTGGTGTTGGTTAAAAGGTTAGATAATGGAAGCAAAGCTAAAACAACGTTTACAAGAGTTGCAGCAGGAATATAACAAAGGTCAAACGCTACTGGCCGATTTGCTCCAATAAATTTTATGAGGGGAAAGAATTTAGCTGGGCAGCTATACATAATAAATAATAGCGTATGAAAGCTTACCACAATGACCGACGTATTTATTGGAGAAGCCGGGAAAACCCATTAGGCTTCAGCCATGGGATGAAAGGCCAATATCTTTTGCCCATCTGTGCTCAAACCGGCATCTTGGCGAAACTCGCCTTGGAGAAACCCATTGAGCTGGCTGAAGCCCAAGACGTTTACGCTTGGGTTTCTC
>PJEL010000802.1_pt1 | contig 35412 bp, 39 predicted proteins | sample 1853271 | NCBI WGS metagenome assembly PJEL01 (sample SAMN08108733, study PRJNA415343) | Invertebrate metagenome, whole genome shotgun sequencing project. | host: Globobulimina | place: Sweden: Gullmar Fjord | collected 2015-08
CCGAGGCGGGGGTTACCCCACACCAACATACCGGTCATCTCGGAGGAGCCCACCGCTTGCGAGGCCAACGCCAGCGCGTCTTTGGGGGCCATGATGATAACGTTTTTGGTGGTGTCAAACGCGTACGGGTTGTCCACAATGCACCGCTGAATGAAAACAATCAGGTTGGCAAAGGTCATGGTGGCAATGGTGCCTTGGTCCGTTGCGTCGGCAATGATGCCGTCGGAGGGCTCGCCCGCTCCGGTGGTACCGGCAATAACGCCCGCCTCCACCTTACGCAAGATTGCCCGGAGCATACGAGCCACGGCCACCGCGGAGAAGTTGACGCCCGGGGCACTCAACAACTCGTTGGCAATTTGGATATACGATCCGCAAAGGATCGACACCAAGGAGTCACGTCCAAAGGACATGGGGGTAGCTTCCTCGGTAATGGCGGACACTTGGGTGCCGCGCCACGAGGCCACGGGGTTGGCGGCGTCCTTGCTCATGTGGACCGAGACGCCCGCCGGGGCGGTAATCTTGGTAAGCATGGGGTAAAAGTTGCCGTACAGGTCCATGAGTTCGCGGATACCCGGCAGGAAAATATCCGGCACGAGGTACCCGGCGGTGGCGTTGGTCGTGGTCGTGAAGTCGGCCGCGGCCTTTTCCACGAGGGTCTTGGTCTGGTGAGTCCCAATAATTTCCGTATCGGGAATAATCAAACCTTGCTTGGCGGCAAACGCGCCGCGCAAAAACTTGGCCATGTCGTTGGTCCAGTCTTGGGCACCGGACACGCCAAGGTTTTTGGCCAACTGATTTTCGACACGAGCGGCGGCCGAGGCCAACCGCTTAATGTCCTTGTCGGTGTCGGACTTCACCGCGGCCAACTCCTCGGTGAGTTCCACGGTCCGGGTCTTGGTTGCCTCGGTGTCCTTAATGGCCTCGGCCATTTTGTCCCCAAGGGCTTTAACCTTGTCCATGCCGCCGCCGCCGTCGTTGTCGGCGTCGTATCGGGGGCTCATAAACTGCAAACGTCGTAACATGATATTGCCTTTCGGTTTTTGTTTCTCGTCTTTGCGCTACCGGTAGAAATTGCGCCGACCGTGGCCGGGCCTAACTGGTGGTGTGCGCGTTTCCTGTCCTCAACAACGTATCCAAAATCTCGCCCGCGGCCTTTTGGGCCAAGGCGTCTTTAACTTCCAAAGTCTCGTGGGTCCGCTCCATGCGGGCCTCGTCGGCCGGACCGTCTACCCGGTCACCCAAGGACTTAACCAACTCGGTCAACATTTCCATGGTCTTGTGTATGTCGGCCAACTCCTCCTTGAGTTCTTGAACCTCGGCCGAGTCCCCGGCCTCCACGGTCCGGGCAACGCCGGATTTGCCCAACATACGTTTGGCCAATACCTCGGTCTCGGGGTTGGCCCCGCGGTTTGCCACCGCGGCCTCGATCAACACTTGCTCGTACAGGTCAAACCCGGTTACCCGTCCGTCCTCGTTTTTGCGGGCCTCCCGGGCGGTCACCATGAAACCGGCGGAAAACTCTTTGAGCACGTCCCGGCGTATTTTGCCGTCAATGCCCGCCGCAAACTCGTCCAGCATATCAAAGGTTAACGGGTCAATATGCAACCCTCGGCCTTTGGTCGGGTGCTTGCGTACCTTGGCCCGGGTCTTGGGTCCACTAATATTGGGGCGGTGGGTGTCGTGTTGCCACGTTACCAAAGGCGCACCGTTGAACCGGTCCAGCACCCACCCCTTGCCGTGTTTGGTTTTGCCTTGGTGTACAATGTCCCCGTCCGAGTCCTCGGCCTCGGTGGAGAGTAGGATAACCAACGGGGCGTCGGGGGTGTCGTCCGTCTTAACAAGCTCGGCCCCTTCCATGTACTTGGCGCACAAGAGGCCGCCGCACTCGGTATCAATGTAAGTCGCGCTCATTTTTAAATCCCCTCAATTACGGGTATGGTGTAACACCGGCAGTTTATCACGTTGGCCGCGGCCCCGCCGTCCTCCATGGGGTACTCCAAACCGCAAGAAAACTTTTTACCAATTTCCCGGGTTTGGTCGTGGCACACCTCGTGATTAAAGTCGTCGTCCTCGTCTCGTACCTTTTCGTCTCCATTGGTTTGCCAAGTGTGTTTGGTAAACTTTTGGTTTTTCATTTCCGAGAAACGGGCCACACTGTACGCGGTGCCCACCTCGGTACGGGCAATGGTTACCGCCCGGTTAATGCCGCCGGGGGCCGACTGGAACCGGTCCCGCACCATGTGTTGTATCTCGTAAGGCTCGCCGCCACTCTCCACCACGTCGTACACGTTGTCCGTTACGTCGTCGAAAAGTGTTGGCCCCATGTCTTGGATAAGGTTGGACCGCTCCTTTATAAACTCCTCAACACCGGGGGACCAATCAAACTCTTTCCGCCACATGGATAACTCGGCGTCGGACATTTTGCCCTCCACCAATTCCACAATGGACCGTTGCCCCTCAAGGGCGGCGGCCTCGTGGTATGGCCGGGCAACCTTGGCCAACTCAATACCGAGCCCCTTAAAGATTGGAGCCAACGCGGGCTTTACCTCCGAGGGGGTCTTGAGTGTGGCCGCCCGTTTGGACGCCTTGACCATGTAGGGTTGGAGGGTCTTTTTCCACTCCTTGCGGAAAGCCTTTTCCAACCGGAGCAAGGCAAGACCGCGGCGTACGTTTTCCCGGGTGTTGCTCGCCCTCTTTTGGATAATCTTGTTGGTGAGTCCGGCCCGGCCCACGTCGCCCTCGTGTACCTTGCCGGACTCGTCCGCGCCGCCTGCGGGGGTTGAGGGAGACGGCGGCGCGGTTTCCCACTCGTCCACCAGCTTGTCCAAAGGGGCAAGAGTGGACGACACCATAACGGTGTCGGACCCGGGTATCTCGGCCGGGTCAAGGCCAAGGCTAAACGCCTCGTTGGCCACGGCCCACGGGAGCCCGTCTTTATGGGCCTTGCCCGCGGCGGCAAACTTGTCCTCTTTGCTATCTTGCATGGCCGGGACTTGGGACCAATCAAGACGCACAAAACATTGGTACGACTTGTTGAGTTCTCCCGTTACAAAGAACCGATCAAAGGCCGAGGTAAGCCCGTCCAGCATTGGCACAATGGTGTCGTCGTATAACATCCTCTTGCGCTCTTTGAAAGTGGCGTACTTGTCTATGTCCTCAAATCCGAGCAAGGACTTGGGCACGCCGTACACCGAGGTAATTTTGTCGGGTTGGATTTTGCCCGCTTCCAATATGGACTCGTCGGACTCTAAAAACTTGGGGTCCACCACTCCAATGGTTTGGGGCAAGAGGGTATCTCGGGACACCCGGGCGTTGCCGGTCTTGCGTTGCCTCAACGAGTGCAAGGCTTGTTCTCTTTGTTGCTTGGTCATGTCCCCCGCGGTAAAGACCGCGGACCGCTCGCCACCGCGGGCCACCACGTCAAGAGTTAGTTGGTCGGCCCCCACCTCAATACCAAAAGGAGTGGCCGCCGCTTGCAACGGGGATTGGCCGCGGAAAGGGTTGTTTGGGTTTACGAGCCCGTGGTGGACCACCTCATGCGGCAACCGTTTAAAACTTGTGCCGCCTTGCTGGAACACCCACCCCTCCAACTCCATGCCCTCGGATATGTCCCGCCAATACCGCGGGTCAAGTTGGGGTACCATTACCGTGGGGCGTATTGGGTTGTCAAACTCCAAGAAACACTCGCCCCTCATGTTGAGGAAAGTTACAAGCCATTGCAACACCTCGGACGTGGAAAAATAGGGGCTCGGATTTTCAAAGAGTACCCGGGTTGGGTGGTTGGCCGGTACATGGCTGTCCGGGTCGTTGGGGTCGGACAAGAACACAAGAGGCACCGCGGACGCCGATTGTGCTAGACGCCGGATACACGCGTACGCAATCCAAGAGGACGAGTACGCGGCCGCCGTGTTACCCGGGCCGCCGTGTAAAGGAGTGCCGCCAAAAAAGGCGGCGTCCAGTGGCGACCCGGTTATTGTTTTTTGCTCGGTGTCTTGGGGGTTGTCCAACACCTTGGAGTCCGCGGCCGCGGGGGTGTTGCCTTTTGATTGAAACCAAAACCGCATTGGGTGTGCCTTCCACTTTAAATAAAGTCCACCGAAAAGTCCCCGCCGGACGTTGCCATGTCCGCGGCGGCAAACCAAAGAGACATTAACCGGTCCCCGTAATGGTCTTGGCCGGGGTACCATGTTTTCATGTCCTGCCGGAGTGCCCGGGTCTCCTCGTGGGCCGCAATATCAAACCGCCCCATTTCCAACCCGGCCACGAGTGATTGTATCCCAAACTCCTCGGAGCGTTTCTCTTTGGTCGTGGTCCGTCCCTCCACTCGTATATCCGCAATCTCGTCTTTTGTCAAGCCCAAAGACCGCAATATGCGTGCATCTTTAAGCATGTCAACAATATACCTTTGGGCCGAGTTGTCCTCAACAATAAACTTTGCGTCCCCACCCGCCATGTTTACGGGCCGGTGGAATTGCCGGTATATTGGTAGCAAGGCCGATACAATCTCGGTGCCGTTAAGTTTATCGGTCTCCATGTGTATTAACCGGCGGCGGTGCCCTTGGTCAACGAGGGTTGTAAACACCGTGTTGTCGCTCGTCTTATTTTTGCGACTGGCCAAGTCCACCCCGGTACGCAACGTGCACTCCAAAGAGATACCCGCGGGCTCGTCCTCCAACGTTTCGCACCATGGGACGCGGGCGTACGCGGCGTCCCAATATTGTTTCTTGAAAAAGTCTTGAGACTCGGAAAGGGGCTTGCTCCGAAACTGGCGGTCAAAGGCGGTTATACCCAACTCGGTGTCCCGCTTTTCCTCCAACCTTTTTAACGGCCATTGCGCGGGCCAAAGGGTTTCGTCACCCTCCCGTAAAGGGGTCATTGCGTCCAGACGGACAACCTCCCACCCGGGCATACGGGAGAAGTGGTGCATATAATCATCTTGAAACCACGCGGTGTCCAGCAACCAAACAAAGCCACCGTCCACCACTCGGCCCAATATCTCGTCCTCCAACCGCTTTACTTTCTTGCGCCGTTGGTCCTCGGTTGCCGTGTTGTCGGAGTCCAACCCGTTGTCCACAATGAGACCATGCAAACGAGACCCGAGTATCTTACCGTCAAAGCCATACGCGGCAAGGCTCGGGTCGGTTGACCCGCGGGGGCACTCGGCCACCCGCATGGCCTCCACTCCCCATTGCTCCAACCCCGTATGGTACGCCGCCCGCATTGGTTGGAGGTTGGGGTACACTCGGTGCAAGCGGTGGTTGCTTTCTATCTCTTGTTTAACCGCTCGGGTTACCTTTTGGGATTGGTCGGCCTTGGAGCCAAGGACGGCGTATTGCCGGTCCCCGTGTTTGCCGAGCAAACGGCACAAGGACATTTTGGCTTGGGTGGTCTTGCCGTGCTCAATGGGGAACCACATAACCACGCGCTTGTTTTGCTCCACGGTTATTTGCCAAAGCCTGTGGTGTTCCGCTTGTATAATCCGCTCGCCCGTCTTGGCGTCGGAAAAACAATACTCGCAAAAGTCGTTGGGGTCTTGGCGTGCCGCTATTACCTCGGGGTCGTCGTCCCGCTGGACGAGGTTACGGCGCGCCGCCTCGGCGTACATACGTGCGACAACTTGGTTACTCATTGTCCGCCACGGCCAACCCCTCAAGGTCCGCCACAATCAACTCTCGGGTCGTGGTGTCGGTCACCCGATCAAACACAATACCCATAACCTCGTCCATAAAAGACTCGGCCTTTTTAACGTCAATATGCAACGTCCGGTTGTCAACCTTGAGCACCACGCCACAAAGGCGGGCCAACTCTTGGTCCACCGAGTGCACCAACTTGAGGGCTTGCGCGCTCCCGTCGTCCAACGCCTTGCGACGCACCAACCGGGTGGAGGACAGGTAACGCAACCGGCCGGTGATTTGGTCGGCGGCGTCCAAGTCCGCGGACCACGCCTTGCGTATTGCCACTATGTCCTTGCGTACGGTCCCGGGCTGTACCTTGCCGTGCGTGTCGGGGTACCCCTCCACCAGTTTGTCGTGTATCTCCAAAGCCCCGTACCCGTCAATGTACAACTCCTCAATGATACGTAACCGCACCCGGTGGTTGCGGCGTACGTTGAGGTCGTCGGTCCTAGTTTGTTTCGTTCCCACTTGTGCACCCTTCCGTTTTGGATTTTTCCGGGCCTCTTGCCCCCGGTCGGCCGGGGTGTTGCCAAAAAATTCTAGGGTACGTGTTGCGTCCCGTTACTAATTAACTCCCCCGGAAACACCGACCCGGTGGCGGGGTCCAATAGGTTTAACCCCACATACACACCAGCGTACCGCCCCTTGGGTTGTTTGTCAAACTTCACCCGGTCACCAATGTATACTTGGGCGTCGTTGACAACGAGGCCCGACTTTTCCAACGCGTCGCACAACACCTTGTCCCGGTTGTCCACGTCGTACGCCCGGGCCGTGGGCGGCACCAAGGCAAAGGACATGCCGACCCGGCCCCACCACCCCCACTTGTGCAACCGGTACGCCTCGTGGGCTTGGAGGAGGGCGCACGCCTCGGCAAACCAAGCCACCCCTTGGTCGGTTATAAACATACCCCCGCGTCCACCCCCGCGTCCACCCCTCCGGCGGTATATGGAATTGACCGACGGGGGCCAAGGTAACCACGCGTAAAACTCACTTTCCAAAATCAACCGCACCCGTTTTTCCATTTAAAGGCTCTTTCCGTTGTAAAGTGCACCCGGGCACCACTTTAGCCCCGTTTCCCATTTCAACCGTTTTATAGTCCTCAACCGCTCCTCATTTCTAATAACGGTTGAAAGTAAATTAGTTAGTTTCAAGGGCTTGCCCGGCCCCCTATTATATTTAAACCAAAAAACCAAGTCAATTGGTTGATTTTTAGTCGTTGTTATTAAACAACTTACCTTATCAATTGGCCTTTTCGCGTCAAGGCAAGCGGCACCATGGGGGCCGCGCGTGCCGCCACCGGCCTTGGTTGGTTGGGATTTAAGGCAACCGAGCACTATAAACCCCCTCGTTGTTTTCGTCCTCCACCATGTCCACGAGACCCTTGGAGACCATGGCCGCCACCAGCTTGTTGAGTTGTACCCGCCAATTGTTTTTGTCCTCTTGGTCCCACGACTCGGCCGCCACGTGGTCGGCCAACATGGCGTCCACCCACTCCTTGCGTGTGGGCGTGCCCCCGAGGCGCGCCAGTGCGGCCAACGCACCGACCGCGGCCACCCGGAGGTCTTGTTTCATTGTGCCCACCATGTCCATTACAAACGTACTCCGGTGGTCCCCGGAGATTGTAACGCCCGTGGTGGTCTCGTCCGGTACTTGGGTGGGCAACTCCAAGACAACCGCTTTCATCCTGATTTGGTCGGGCTTGTCCGCGTCTTTCATTTTGCGAGCGGTCAAGGTTACGTCCTTGCCCTCGGCCGCCACGTGGTACAGGAAGTCCCCGCCCGCGTCCAATGCCGAGCTACCCCGGGAGCCTTTGGCCTTGTCTTTTCCAAAGTGGTGCACAACCAAAATGCAAGACTTGGGAAAGGCCCGGGCCAACCGCTCAAAAAACGTCGTAATGTCCGAGGCACTATTTTCGTCTCCACCGGCAAAGTTTTTGTTGAGGGTATCGACCACCACCAAGTCGGGCTCCTTGCACCCGTACCGGTCCTCCAACATATCCTTTATGGTTACCACGGCCCGACCCATGCGCTCGGCGTCCATTACCTGTACCGCGGCCTTGGACCACAACACCGGCAGGGCGGCCAAATCATCTTGGGACATTGAGTGCTCTTTACCCCACGCGTTGGACCGTGCCGACAAGCCCCGGACGCCCTCGCCAGCGATCACAACCGCGGCCCCCTTGCGGGCGGGCCTCCCCAACCACGGGCGGCCACTGGCAACGGCGTGGACCCAATCAATGGCAATTGTGGACTTGTACGTGGAGTGCGCGCCCGAGAGTAACCCGGTTGCCCTTGCTTCCAATACCCCGTCGATCAACCAATCGACCGGCCGGAGACTTTGTACGAGGTCCGCTTGGGTTACAAACTCGGCGTCCATTGTCTTGGGCAACTCGTCCTTGGGTACCTCCCCGTCGTGGGACTTGTACGCGGGCTCCACCACGTACCGCCACAACCACCCGTCGGACTTTTCGTCCATGTAGTCGGAGACCCACTCCGACCCCATGAGGAGAGTATACGCCTCGGCCACGGTGTACCCCGCGTCCCGCATATTGACCGAGGCGAGAAACAAAGCCTTGGAGCGGTCCAACGCCCCGTCTTTGTCCCGTGGGAATTTATCGGCAAGGCTTGGGTTTTCGTCGGCGTTGAGTACGAGGGTTGCAAAGGGGCCGAGACTTGAGTACGTCTCAAAGTTGTTGGCCTTGTCGTCGTCCAAGAGGTCGGGCGGGGGCGTGCGGTCGTATGTCTTGGTTTGCTTGCGGGTCATACGCAACGACGTGGTTAGGTTTTGGAGTTTGGCCCGCGGTACGTTTTGGAGTTTGCCGTACCCGTCCAGCGCGTCCCCGGTGAGTATCACGTACCCGGCCGTGGAGAAAAACTCAATTGCCTTTCCCGCGGCCCGCTCCTCGTCGTTGGCTTTGTAATTGCCGTCCACGTACGAGCGGCAAACAATATGCAACCCTTTGCCCGAGTTGCTAACCTCGGTGTACGTGTCCATGTCCTGTACTATCTCGGCCGCAAACTTGGACAACTTACCGGTGTCCGGGTTGCGGCACGCGTCCAAGTCGATAATTACAAAAGGGTCGTACTCGGTTACCGCCATGCCGATACCGTCCAACGCCCCATTGGCCACGGCCGATAGTGCCGTTGCATAGTCGGAGTGGTTTTCCGGTTTGGCGTAACTTGCGAGGTGGAAATTGCCGAAAGCGGCGCGGGGGGCTTTGGTGTCCTTGTATCCAAGCCACTGGTGGGTGGCTTTTAACTCGGAGGGTATGGCGTTGGTGTTGTGTTTCATTGCATCCGGTCTCCTTGGTTGGTGGTGGACCCGGAACAATACCCGAAAAAGAAACATAAAGAAAGTTAAAAAAAGTACTTGCGGTCCGCAATACCTTAGTGTATCTTAAAGGGGTAACGCGCACCACCACTTGAACCAAGGAGACTCCAAAATGTTTACAATCGACACCAACGCCACCGCCGCCAACACCACCTCCGGTATCTTTTCCCACCTCTTGGCCGAGGCAACCACCCGTTGCGGTCACCTGTACCGAGTCTCCCAAATTATGGGTGTGGACACCATGGCCGCCAAGTCGGACGACGAGGCCCGCGCCATGCTCGTGGACGAGTACGCCAACATGGACGAGGCCGAGCGGCACACCTTGTTGGTCCGCCTCGGCCGGGTCATGCCCCGCGTTGGGGACTTGGCCACGTTTACCTTGTGGACCGACTGTACCCCGTGCGACGTGGTGGAGGTCAAGGGCAACAAGGTAACCCTCCGGGTGCGTGACCACGTTATGACCCGGGAGCCCGAAATGGAGCCCGGCGGGTTTGCCTGTATCGTTACCCGCCAAGCCGAGTACGAAACTTTCACCAACCCCGCGGGCCGCACTTTCAACGTGTCCTTGCGGAAAAACGGCGCGTTTAAAAAATCCGGTTGCGCCGCCTCCTCCCCCGGATCGTACGCCACCTTTGGCTCGGCCACGTACTACCACGACTTTGGATTTTAGGGGCGAGTTTTCCCCCGGCCCCCGCAAGGGGGCCTTTTTTATTGCTTGCAATCCGCTATACGTTATGCTATAATAGAGGGGAGGCCCGGGGTACGCCCGTGGCCCGAACACCAAACCAAGGAGACAACACCATGTCGAAACCCAAGCCCGTCAAGACCGACTCCCGTATCTGCTTTGGTATCTCGTATTTCAAGACCGAGGCCGACGCGTTGGCTTTTGCCAAAGGCGGTACCGGGTATTACAACGGCGGGTTTTTCCACGGGGAGCCTTGCGGCCGCGCCTCGTCCCATGACCACGTGGACCCCGAGCACGGCAAGTTGTACGCCGTGACCACCTCCTAGCACCAACCGGCCCCGGGGTTGTCCCGGGGCCACCACCACCAAGACGAGGAGCCTTTTAACATGGACGCCAAAATTATAACCAAGGTAAAAATGTTGTTGGAGCGCACGACGGAAAACGGGTGCACCGAGGCCGAGGCCACCGCCGCCACCGCCCAAGCCCACCGTATCATGTTGCGCCACAAGCTGGAATTGCGGGACGTTGAGGAGGCCGGACAGGCGGCCGAGCAAGTCAAGGCTTGGGACGATCCTTTGGACGACAACGGGCGCACCATGCCCACGTGGAAAGGCCAACTCGCCATGGTCTTGGCCCGCCCCAACGGTTGCTCCATTTTCCGCAACGGCGGCCGGATTAAAATTATCGGCCGGGCCTCGGACGCCAACACGTTGCGGTACCTGTACGCGTTTGTCACCAAGGAAATGGCCCGCATGAGCACGCGGTACGCGGGCAACGGCCGCACGTGGTTGAACAACTGGCGGTTGGGTTTCGTTAATGGTGTGGACTTGGCCTTGCAAACCGCCGAGGCCAAGGAGCGCACCACGTACGCCGCCGAAACCGGTACCTCGTTGGTGGTCGTGGACCAAGCCTTGGCAACGATCAACCAACGCCACGAGGACGCGTTGGCCTTTGGCCGGGACGAGTTAAAATTGAAGTCGGGCCGGTCGTCCCGGTCCCGCCACGACGCCAGCGCACGCAACCAAGGGGAGCGGGACGGGGGCCGGGTCAACCTGTCCAACGGCGGGTCGGCTCAACTCGGCGGCGGCCAAGGACAAATAAACTAAATAGGGTTTGGGGGGTTGACAAGACCCCCCGCCCCATGTAACGTACTCGGACACCCAAACGAAAACCGACCACCGCAAAACCAAGGAGCCCGCCGAAAGTGTTACCCCTTTACCCTTTCCAAAAAGATGGACGCCGCGCCTTGCGTGCCCACCCCCGGTTTATACTGGCGGACGAAATGGGCTTGGGTAAAACCGTGCAAGTCTTGGCCGCCTTGCGTGCGGACTTCTTGCCCGTGGTCGTGATTTGCCCCGCGTCCGTCCGCTTGGTGTGGGCCGACGAGGTGGCCAAGTGGCGGCCGGAGTTGTCGGTGGACGTTATCACCCACGGCAAACAAAAGGCAACCGGCGCGGACATAACCGTAACGTCGTACGAGTTGTTTGGTAAGGTCAAGACGCCCAAGCCTAACACCGTCGTGTGCGACGAGGCCCACTATCTCCAAAACAAAGACTCTCAACGCACCCGGCGGATAAGTACCGCGGTCGGCGCGGCCTCGGGGTCGGACGCCATGCGCGTGTGGTTGTTGACCGGCACCCCCTTGTGGTCCCGGCCTCGGTCTTTGTACCCCCTCCTCTACATTACCGGCGCGTACTTAAAACCGTACCACGGTTACGCAACCCAATTTTGCGACGCCGGGCAAAAGTATATCCCCGGGGTTGGGTACGCGTGGGACGACTCCGGTGCGTCCAACTTGGACGAGTTGGCCGAGGTTGTGGCCCCCTTTATGTTGCGCCGCCTAAAGGCCGACGTACTCAAAGAACTACCCGAGAAACAACGTCAAGTCATAAAGACCAACACCGGGTTGTCCCACGCCGAGAAAGACGTAAAGGACTTTGACCCCGCCAGCGTGGCCGAGGGCACCATACCCCCCGGCCCGATTGCCACGGCCATACGTGAAACCGCGTTGCTGAAAGTCCCGGCCGTTGTGGACCACGTAAAAATGGTCCTTACCTCCGAGCGCAAGGTTGTGTTGTTTGCTTGGAACCGGGACGTAATGGACGACTTGGCGGCCGCCCTTGCCCCGTACGGGGTTGCGCGCGTGGACGGCAACGTAACGTTGCCCAAGCGGTGGGCGGCCGTTAAGGCTTTCCAGAACAACCCACGCACTAGGATTTTTCTAGGGCAAACCGTGGCCGCCGGTACCGGGTTAACTTTGACCGCGGCCAACACCGTAATTTTTGCACAACCCGACTGGACCCCGGCAAACATTTTGCAAGCCGAGGATCGGGTACACCGGATAAGCCAAACCAAAAAAGTGCTTGTCCAATATTTGATAACACGGGGTAGCATTGAGGAGTCTATGTTGTCCAACGTGTTGTCTAAAATGAGTATCGCAACGGCGGTACTTGATAACCAAGGAGAGTGAACAATGGCAAAGAAGTACGCCCGCGTGGAGGTTATGACCACCGCCCGGGACGCCAACCAACTTATGACCCAAAGTTGCCACGGCAACGGGTTGACCGAGTTGGAGTGGTGCAAGGCCGAGCAAGAGTACAGGCGCAAACGCGGCGAGGAGTGCGCCATTTTGTTGGACAACAAAAACCGGTGCCAACTGGTAAAGGTGGTGGGGAAATGAGCCACGCAAAATACGCCCCGAGTGCGGCCGACCGCTGGACCAAATGCACCGCCGCGCCCCACCTTGAGGAACACTTGCCGGACACCACGTCCGACGCCGCCGACACCGGCACGTGCTACCATGCGGTGGCCGAAACCATGTTACGGCGTTTGCTCACCCCGGCCATGGCCGCGGGGGACGTGTCCAAAATTGAGTTGCGCCGGGCTTTCAAGTTTGCATACCACACGGTCCGCACCGTCGGCACCGACGACGTGGACGCCGAGACCGCCAACCGGTTAATGAATTGGGACGAGGGACAAAACCACGCGGGCCAATACGTCCAATACATTTTGGACACGTACGGCAAAAGGATTGCCGCGGGCGCGTCGTACGGTTTGGAGTCCAAGGTACACGTGGCCCCGGGTTGCTCCGGCACCGTGGATTTTTGGTGTTACTACCAAGACACCAAGGCGGCCGGGTACAAGCTGGACGTGGTGGACTTGAAGTGTGGCCGGTGGCCCGTGTCCGCCGAGGACAACCCCCAAGGCAAGACGTACGCCCTCGGGGTTATTAACCACCTCCACGTTGGTTGGGGCGTGCCCGTGTCCTTGACCATTTACCAAGACGGGTACGCCGACGTGTGGGACGCCCCGGAGTTTGTACTAACCTCGTGGCACTCGGTGTTGGCCAGCGCAATACACGACGACGAGCCCGAGACCAACCCGGGCTCCCATTGTAAATGGTGTAAGGCAAAACCAAGTTGCGAGCATTACAAACGCCACAACATGGAGTTGGCCAAGACCGAGTTTGCCCCCGCGGCCATGGAAAACCCAACCCAAACAATTGAGACCATGGACGGGGAAACCGCGGCGCGTATGCTGGACGCGTACCAACAAATTGCCGCGTTTATCGACGCCGCCTTGCCCGTGTTGACCGAGCGCGCGTACAGGGACGGGTTGGAGGTACCCGGGTACAAGACCGTGCGCGGGGTGAAACACAAAGCATGGAACAACAAAGAGGAGGCCGAAAAAAAGTTAGGACCGAAAGCCACCAAATCAACAATCCTTACCCCCAACCAAGCCATTAAGGCGTTGGGGGAGAAGGCTTGCGCGGGCTTGTGGGCGGTACCCATTGGCGAGGTAAAACTTGTCACCTTGGGCACCCGAGGCAAACCCGTAACCGCGTCCGCACAACAAGAGTTTGCGGACTAAAACCGAAAGCCGATAACCGGCAAAACGAAAGTTGATTGACCAATGAGCAAGAACCTAGTTACTCCCGAGTTCCGCGCCAGTTTTGTACACTTGACCAAGCCCCGGAGCGGTGACCCCAACAACCCGGACGGGGAGAAAAAGTATAGTCTTTCCGTTGTTCTGGAAATGGACAACCCCGCCCACGCCAAGTTTTTGAAAGAGTTGGAGAAAGTGGTGGACGCCACGGCCAAGGACAAGTTTGGGGGCAAGTTGCCCAAGAAGTTGAAACGCCCTTTCCGCGACGGGGACGAGGAGGAAAACCGCCCCGAGTTGGCCGGTTGTGTTTTCTTCTCGTGCTCGGCCAAGGAGGAGTTCCGGCCGGACATTGTGGACGCCGACTTGCAAGCGGTCATTGACCCGAAAGAGTTGTACTCGGGTATGTACTGCCGGGTCTCCTTGCGCCCGTACGCGTGGGACCACCCCACCGGGGGCAAGGGCGTGTCCCTCGGTTTGGGCAACGTCCAGAAAACCAAAGACGGGGAACCGTTGAGCGGTGGCGGGGTCAAGGCCGAGTCCGAGTTTAAGGCTTGGGACGAGGAGTAACACCAACCACCACGCGGCCCCGGGTTTGCTAAGTGCCCGGGGCCGCACCACCAAGGAGCCCGCCCCATGCAACCCACCAATAAATTGTTAGTCGTAACCTGCAAACCACTGGACGAGATTTGCGGCCCCCACACCACCGACTTGCGGGTGTTCACCAAGTGCACCGACCCCGACAAACTCATGGACTTATTTGACTCGTTGGCCCGGCGCGCCCACGCGCCCGGAGGCGTTGACCGCTTGGTGTGGTTTGCCGTGGCGGCCGCCGTGGGCCGCATGGCCACGTTGGCCGATAGCCCCCCACCCGAGGGGGTCTCCCGGGACGTTGGGTTGAGTGGGGTCACGTACGTAACCGACGTGCTACAATCAATGCGCCTCGTTGTTTATTTCTAACCAAGGAGTTTTGCCACCATGAAAATCTCAATCGACTTTGAAACCCGCGGCCGGGTTAATTTAAAAGACACCGGAGTACACCGGTACGCCGAGGATAAGGACACCAACGTTATTTGTATGGCGTGGGCCGTGGACGACGAGCCCGTAAAGTTGTGGTTGCCCCCGTGGCTCAAACCTTGGTTTAAGGAAAACCACGGGTTGTTGGTAAACCAAGCCGAGGTTGCCGTGGGGTCCGGGGACGCCTTGGCCGACAACGTGGCCATGCCGTTTAATCTTTTATTGCTAAACGCGGCCGACCCGTACAAGGAGTTTTTCGGCGGCAAGTACGGCGGACTCCCCGAGCCTTTTGGGGATGCGGACGAAATGCACGCGTGGAACGTTGCTTTTGAGCGGGGGTTGTGGGCCGGACCATTGGAGCGGTACGGGTTGCCCGAGTGCCCGCCAATAGAAATGTGGCAAGACCCCATGGTACGCGCCGCACAAGCCGGGTTACCCCAAGCCTTGGGCCTTTGCGCCACCGCTCTTGGGTTGTCCGAGGACAAAAAGAAACACCAGCGCGGCCGGTACCTTATCCAACGGTTGAGCAAACCAAAACGCAACGGCGAGTGGGACACGAGGCCGGAGTTAATGGCCGAGTTTTTTGGTTACTGTACCCAAGACGTGGAGACCGAGCGCACCATTGCCGCGGGCTTGCCCCCCATGCCGTACAGGGAAAAACTTATTTGGTGCCTTACCAACAAAATTAACGAGGAGGGCGTACCGGTGGACGTGCACGCGGCCCGCGGCGCGGTTAAGTACGTGGACAAGGCAACGATAAAACTCAACGCCCAAGCCTCCAAAATTGCGGGCGGGTACTTTGACACGCTAACTCAACGGGACAAGGTGTTGTCTTGGGTTTGGTCCCGGGGCGTAACCGAAATGGGTAACTTGCAAAAGGCCACGGTGGACTCGGCCTTGGCCCTCGGGGAGTTGCCCGAGGACGTGCACCAAGTGTTGAGTATCCGCGGCGCGGTTTCCTTGGCCTCGGTCAAAAAGTTTACCGCCATACTCACCCGCCTTTGCCAAGACCGCCGGGTGCGCGATACCCTACGGTATTACGGCGCGGCCACCGGGCGGTGGTCCTCGGTCGGCCTCCAAGTCCAGAACCTAAAACGCCCGTCCATTACCTCGGACCGGGTGGCCGAGTTGTTGTATTGGCTTGCCACTAAAAACACCATGCCCGGGTACTCGTACGAGCGGGGCATGGACTTGTTGTCCGAGTGTATCCGCGGCGCAATCCAAGCGGAAAAGGACCACGTTTTGGTGGCCTCCGATTATTCCCAAATTGAGTTGCGGGTGTTGTTGTGGCTTGCCGAGGACGAGGAAAACTTGCAAGAGATACGGGACGGTCTGGACCCGTACAAAGTCATGGCCGCCCTCGTGTTTAAAAACACATACGACAACGTTACCAAGGACGAGCGGCAAGCGGGCAAGGCCGCGGTGTTGGGTTGCGGGTACCAACTCGGGGCGCGCACGTTTCGGGAGTACGCCGCCGGGTACGGGGTTTTCTTTTCCGAGGTTGAGGCCGAGGCGGTGGTGGCCTCGTACCGGTCCAAGTATTTCAAGGTCAAATCTTTTTGGTACGAGTTGCAACAAGCGGTCGTGGCCGCAATCAAAAACCCGGGGTTAGTGTTCCGGTGCCGCCGGGTGCAAGTGCGCGTTTACAAAAGCAAAAAGTGGTTGGAAATTATTTTGCCGAGTGCTCGGCCAATCCGGTATTTCCGCCCGCGTATTGTCATGGCCCCCAAGCCTTGGGCACCCAAAGACCCCGAGTGGATAGAACAAATCCAATACGAGGGGACCGACACCAAGACCCGGCGGTGGGGCAAGACTTCCACGTACGGGGGCAAACTGGTGGAGAATATCACGCAAGGGTTTTCCCGGGACATTATGGCCGCCGGTATGTTGCGCGCGGACAAGGCCGGGCTCAACCCCATTATGACCGTGCACGACGAGGTTGTGGCCCACGTCCACAAGGAGGCGTTTACCGATCCGTTGGAAGTCTTAAACGAGTGTTTGTTAAAAGTGCCCACATGGGCGCGTGGCGTGCCGCTCAACGTTGAGGGTTGGGTGGCGGAAAGGTACAAGAAATAATGAAACACACGACGTACTCATGTAATCGTTGCAAGGCCGAGCACCAAGACACGCCGAGGTCCGACCCCCCGACAGGGTGGCGGGAGTTGCGGGTGTCCCCCCTTATCTCGGCCCGCCTTGGGGACGACAACCCGGACGCGGAACACAAACACCTTTGCCCCGGTTGTTGGCGTTTAGTGGAGGAGTGTACCGCGTACTCCGGCAATTAGGCCGGGGTAAACAATGAAAATAAGTACTTGCGTTGTGCAATACGTTGTGGTACCTTGTATGGGTAACGGCAACCACCACCCAACCAAGGAGACTCTAAAATGTTTAAACTTACCACGCAAGCCAAAGACAACCACGGCCACTCGTACGACGTAACCGTGCAAGACCGAGACGGGGACCGCGTACTTATGGTGGACGGTGCCCCCTCGGGTTGGAGCATGGACTCCATCATGGAGTACACGAGTTCGGTTATCTTTTTTGACTCGGGCCAAGATTGGAAATGCACCAACATACAAGAGTTGTTGGCCGAGTTGCGGGACCACGGCGGGTTTATGACATACGACGAGTTGGACCGCCGCATGGCCGTGTTGGTTGAGGCCAACAACCGCATGGACTACTTGGGCAAGTGCTCCCAAGAGTTGGAGCGCAAGGGCAAAGAGTTGGACCGCAAGTACGCCGACGCCTCCCAAGACCAAGACGACGCGTACGCCAACGTCCAAGCGGCAAAGAAAGCCCTCGGGGAAATTACCGACGAGGACGAGGAAACCATGGACGACGAGCCCGACGTGGAGGAGTTTTGCCCCGACGTTGACGGACCCGGCGGCCGTTGGTAAAATCACCCGGCCCCGGGCAACCGGGGCCAACACCAGCAAGGAGACGAGAAAATGTTTAGTGTGAAACAAAAACGCCACATTGCCCAAGCTGTCCAAAACATCTTGCGCGCCACCAACCACCCCGAGTTGCCCGAGGGGGAAATAAACTTTTCTTTGCGGGTTGTTGGGGCCACCGCCATGTCGTGGGCCGAGATTAAAAACAACGGCCGCGTGGAGTCCCCCTCGGTCAACCCCCACAACGAGCGGCAAGACCCCGCCAACAAGGGTATGTCTTTCTCCGAGGCGTTGACCGCGGCCCGGGAAATGGTGGCCTCGGGTAAAGTCAAGGTTGGGCCGGACGGCGCGTGCGCCACCATGGACGACGTGGTTTTTGACTCCCCGTCCGGCGAGTGGCGGCCCGCCCTTTGTGGCAACACCGTGGAATACCGTTTCCACCAAGAGGGCCGCCGCGGGTGGTCCGTCGTGGCCGAGGAGTACCCGGACTCCCAAGGGTACCGAGTCACCCGGATACGTTTTTCCCACGAGGTTAAAAAATGAATGACCCAAAAGTGTTTGCCGTGCGCGGGGCCGAGGCCCGACGCCTCCAAGAGATACGAGACGGGCACCGGGACCAACGCGCCCGGGGCCGCCAAGAGGGTTTCGCCTTGGGCGTAATCTTTTGCGTTGTGGCCGTGGTCCTTGTGTTTGCGTTGGCCCCGGGCGGCGTTACCGTGGGGGTCTTTTAATGGGACACCAGAAAACCCGCCACGTAACCTTGGCCGAGTGGGAAACCGCCCGGGCCTTGGTGGACGAGTTTATACGAGTGCAAGGCAACGGCGTGTCCGCGGCCGCCACACTCGGCGTACACGCCACCAGCTTGTACCGGTGGAGGAGTGGGGAGTACGTCTTGCACGGGCCGCCCTTGGTGGCCATACGGGCCGTGTTGGCCCACCCCGAGGATTATACCGAGTACACCACGTTGGCCCGACCGGCCCACCGCCCGAAACCAAAGGACGACTAACCCATGGAGGACTATAAAAAGAAAAACCCCCGCGTGGTTTACTTGCACCACAACCGGGAACGAGAGACCGGCAAGTACTGGTTTACCCAAGGGGAGCCCCGCCGAGTGTTTAAGTTTGGCCGCAATGCGCCGTGTCCTTGTGGGAGCGGCAAGAAGTACAAGCGGTGCCACGGCGTCGTTAAGTACCCCGACCCCCAACCGAAAGGTTTAGAAAATGAGTAGACACATAATCCGGTGGGTGGCTTGCGCCATGCTCGCCGCCCTTATCCACGCCCCGGCCTTGGCCGCCCTTGTAACGTGGACGTGGACCGCGCCGACCACCGGCACCCCCGTGCACCATTACGTCGTGGAGGTGCGCGTGGAGGGGGGCTCTTGGGTGCGTTTGACCACCGAGCCCACCGACAACCGCATAACCATGGACCAAACGGCCAATCTCGTGTATGAGGTACGCGTGGCCGGGGTGGACGCGCAAGGGCACCAAGGGGTGTGGTCCCCTATCTCGGACCCGGACGTATACGGGGCTCCCGGCGCGTGTGGCAAGCCCGGCCCCGACTAGCCCGCGCCAACACACCAGTAAAGCAAAAGCCCTCCACGGCGTACGTGGGGGGCTTTCTCGTGTCCATAAAAACAGGCGGCGCGTAACCAAGGAGAAACGCGCCGCCCGTGTAAGGCCCGGGACACCACCCCGGACACCAACAAGGTACCCGACGCGGTGTTGGGGGTCAACCCTCTTTTTCGGCCACGGCCATGCTGGCCAAGGCTTTGTCCACTTCCGGCCCCCAAAGGCCCAAAGCCTCTTTAATCGACCGGAACCTTTCGATAAAGGCGGCGGCCTCCTCCTCGGTGATAGTGTCCGGGGTCACCTCTTGACTTGCCCGGCGCAACTCAACGGTGAGTTGGTTAATCTCCCCAAACACAACCACGCCCCGGGCCGAGACCATTTCAAGGTCGTTAATGACCGGCAGGTTACGGTCCAAAAAGTCGTCCGCCTCCTCCCCCACCATGGTGGCGTTTTCCTCCAACCAATCCATGGCCACGTCCACCTCTTTAATGGCGGGCCGGAGGTTTTCCAAAATGGGTTTGGCAACCGAGATAATGGAGCCGACAACGCCGACCACTTTACCCAAGGCACCGACGATAGAACCGAGGACGCTAAAAATACTCATGGTGTTTTCTCCCGTTTGTGTAACTCGGCCAAGGCGTCAAGAAATGAAACCTTTTTGCCATCAACAACGCCCCAACGGGCGCGCGTACCCCTGCAATCTAAATGCACGCGGGGGGTATCGTCAACGTACAATCCAATACCACCGTCTTTAAACGTCGGGTGGCCTTGCGCCGCGGCCACCACCTTGGACAACGGGGTGCGCGTAAAAACGCAATCCGCCGCCTTGGTGTACCCGCTCTCCTCGTCCGGCAAGTGAGACGACAACGGACCCGCAAGCCCCCGTTTAACGAGGCCCGCATTGTGTTGGTGGCACCGTGACCCGCTTGTAATAAATACGGCGTGTGCTTTTGCCACGCGTACAACGTCTTGGATACCCACCGCCAAAAGGGGGTGCGGGTCCGAAAGTCCGCAACGGCACCGGCACGCAAACTCGTACCGGGACAAATTGCCGGTTATGTTACCCACTGGAAAAACCCCCGGCAAATAGGTGGGTTGCCAAGGCCGCGGCGGCCACGCCGACAAACCCAACAATGAGGGACATTTTCACCGCGGTTACAATTACCCGCTCCCGGGTGGTGCGCTCGGAAATTTGCAACTCCTTTATTGCGTCCTCGTGGGCTTTGCACTTGGTCTCTTTCCATGTGGAAAATTGGGCCTCAAGTCGGCCCACGGCCACGTTGGTGGCTTGTAGTGTTTTAGTGGTGCCCTCCAAAGCGGACACGACTTTTCCAAGGCTCCGGTTTAACTCGTCGTTGGTACACAAAGTTGTTGGCCTCCGAGACTAGGGGTTGGGTATTTCCTGTAACGTTGTTGTCATGGTCAAACTGTCAAAGTCGTACTTTCTCTCCATTACCCGCATTTCTCCAATAGTGCGGTTGTCTCCGGTTAGCGCAACGTTGGTTACCTTGTCTCCAATCCCCAAGTCGAAACCCATGGCTCCTTGTTTTATTTTTACCTCGGTTACCGGTTGGGCGTCCGCGTACAACCAATGGGTTACGTGGACCATGCCACCCCCGTCGGTGTCCGCGTCCCACTCAAAGAAACTCGCCAAGTCCACGTGGGGGCCAAGCAAAAATGGATAGTGGGAAAGTTTAACCGTTTGCGGGTGGCCCCTAAAGTTGGCCACAATCTTGCGCCCCGGCAACCACCGCTTGCCGTACTTCACGTCCATAAACGCGGCCTCGGCGTCGTGCACCCATTTGTCCCCGGGCCGACTTTCCAAGTTTGGCTCAAAGGCCACCGCTTGCTCCGAGGAGCCCGGGTTGGCCCCCGCGGTGCCGTCGGTGTCCTCCCACGACTGGCGGGCCGCCGCGCCCCACCCCGCGCGCACCGCGTTTACCATGTGGTCGGTGGTTACCTTCCACTCCAACACGTCCAACACTTGGTCGTTTTGCAAGTCCAGCCCGGAGGCGGTAAACGTGGGGCCGGTCTTGGAGCTAACCGCCAACTTGCCCGCCTCGTTTACGTAAATGAAGTCCCGCCCGTGCTCGGCGCATTGCAATAAAAAGTCCGCCACTTTTTCCCCCAACTTACGTTGGGCAAAAATTGTCCATTGCGTGTCAAGGTCCGACCAAGGGGACGCCCCGGTGGACACGTCGTACTCGTCGTGGGCGTCGTCAAAAGTTTGTTGCTCTAATTGGTCCGAGGTTAACCCGGCGTGCATTGCCGCGGACGCCACCACCTCGGGTGGGGTGCCGCTCCACGCGTGCGGGGAGTAGTGGTGTAGCCGCCAGTCCCCCACCTCGTGGGGTACGTAAACTTTTAAAGCCACCGGAGTGGTGCCGTCCACGTAAGGGGGTCGGGCCACGTCGGCCAACCGCATAAACCCGGTTTTGTAAATGGGGTTTTTATCGTAGTACGTTGTGTTGCTTGCGGCCGTGGTCTTGGGTAGCAAGTCCCCGCGCAAAAACGGGGGGTCCAAAAACTCCCATTGCCCGACTTGAGACGTAAAAACATACGGTAACCCAATATGAAAAACCGACCACGCCCGCAACACCACGCCGGTTTTAGTTTCCAAGGCGTAAAAATAACCCGAGTCATACCCGGGGTCATTTTGCACCCGGTTGCGGTTTCCCCCAACCGAGGAGGGCTCTTGGTATATTTTGCAGGGGCCAAGCCATAAAGGGAAAGTCCCGTCCGGGTCCGGCCCGGCCGCAATCTTTCCGTTGTTAAACGTGGACAAGTCATACCACAAGGCGGCCGCGCCGCCGGTACTCCAAAATGTTGCGCCGAGTGGCATTGATTCCCGTCCTTATTTAATGTTCCAAGTAAAGTCCATGCCACCCGGGTTGTTGTTTGTCATTGGGTGGTCAGTGCCGTCCTCAAGGGTCCACACTCGGCGCAACGTTTCCCACGCCCCTAATTGCTCGCACGTAATTATTGCGGTGGCGGGGGCGGGCACAAAGGTGGTGCCGTCGCTCCCCTCGGTGTACCCGTCGCCGCCGGTAACCCGGCCGGGCTTGGCGGTGTCCAAGTACCGCACGTTAATAATGCGCCCGGTAAATGTCATGTGGGTAATTTCCGAAAAAGAGTAACCCCGGTAGTCCGCCGGGTCCGGCACCATTACGAGCACGCGGTGGGTTATCTCACATTGCGCGGGCTCGGCTTGGTACCCCAACGCCTCTTGGATTTTAAAAATGTTGTCGGGGGTTGTGGTGTACGCCTTGCCGTCCTCGTTGGAAATGGTAAACGAATACCGCACCGCCTTGGGCACTTTCTTAACCTGCAAAGACGGGTTCCACACTTGGACGGCACGGGAGCCCGTTTGCACCACGCGGGTTATTTTATTGGGGCCGGACAAAAACCCGGAGTCAAGTACGTACGTTTCAAAGGCGGCATGGGACGCACTCGTGGGTACCGTTATGTCCCACTCTTGGCGTATCGGTGCGCCCGCTTGTATGGCGGCGCGTTGCGTTGCGGTTAACCTGCCGGTGGTCGCCATGGTCTCCTCGTTCGGTTATTCTACAATGTGCCCTTGGGCCATCATATTAAAAACTTCCAACCCGGTCAAGTTGTCTTGAATTATAAACTCCAATATGTCGCTGGCCTCAAGTCGGATGGTAACCCCGTGCTTGTCTTGGCCCGCGTACGTTATCCGAAACCGCATACTGTTTTTACCTGCGGGGGGTTTGCTCGGGTACGTCAAATCATACCCGAGCAACGCAAGGTCTCCGTTTGTTTTTACGTTCCAAATGTTTTGCTCGGTGCCATTGGATTGCCGCAACACGCACCCGTTGGTTAACGCGGTCAAGGAGCCAAACTCGCTATCGTCCATTGACTCGGTGTCCACCATGTAACCAAGTATCCGGGTTATGTCCACCTCAATGTCTTGTCCAATCGGGCCAATTTGGAAAACCTTGGCCACGCCCGACCCGTCCACGGCCATGTCGTACGAGGTGTTTAATACGGTGGACCCGGCCAAATACACTTGGTCCACCGGGGAGTCCAAGGTTATTACGTTGGCGGCGGCGGCACCAAGTTGGGTGGCAAACATAAACCGCCCGTCGTTGGAAGTTACGCCCACGTACGTGCCGTCCACAAAGCCGGTGGCGTCGAATAGAGTAATTGTTTGGGAGTCCACAATGGTGTCGTCTCGTAACGTCGTGGGCGCACCCACAACCGTAACAAAACGGGCGTCCAAGGCACGGGTGTGTTGGTCTTGTATTGAAACGTCCGCCCGGGTGGACGAGACGTACCCTTGGGCAAAGGCCGACCCGGCCAACACCAAAAGCAAGAAGGTAAAGAGTATCTTTTTCATGGCTCAACCTTTCGGTTAAAATTATTGGGTGGTGTAGTATGACACCGTGAACCAAGGCACCTTGGTGTGGGGGCCGGTGGTTGGCCGGGGCTCTATTGAGTAAAATTGGCGCACGTGGTCTCCCGCGGTTTGCGCTCGGGAGGTCAACACTATTCCGTTGTTTGTGGTCCCGTCCAACGCCGCTTGCACGCACTCGGTTATGGTAATGGCGTACTCGTCGTTGGTCACCAAGTTAACGTCTCCGGGGAACCAAGAAAGGTCCGACACGTCCCCCCAATCGTCCGGGGTCGCGCGGTCCGCCAAAGGAGGATACCACGAGTCGTCTGTTGCGTTTGGTTTGGGGTACCCGTTGGAGTCTATCTTTAGGATTTGGTGGGTCCAGTTTGCATGGGACATATTGGGGGCCGCGTCCACGGACAGGTTAACCCCCTTGGAAGTGTACCACCGGTTGTCCTCGGGTATGTCCATAAGCGTGGCGGAAATTGAGTCTCCGGCAACGTTCCACCAAGTGCCCGTAACCGTAACGTGCATTTCCGCACTAACAACCGTGGCCCCGGCGGGTATGTGCTCGGACCAATCAATATAGTAAAGGCCAAGCATGGTGTAAGGGTCTCCGGTAATGTCCCAACTCAACTTGGTAGATTTGAGTTGTTCTTTCTCCCACCGACCCGCGTACGCCAACCACGCACTTGAGGACGACGCCGCGGAAACCGAGTCCACGTGCACCCAAGAAAACTCTACCGCGTCTTTCCCAATGCCCAACTCTATAACCTCGTTGGCCGTGGCCAAGTCGGTGTCCGCCGAGTCGTGTAAATGGTCAACGGACGCAACGGGTATAAATACCGTTTTCTTTACCGGCCCGGTGCACGGGCCGCCGTCGTTGTACTCGTACGCCCCTATATCGGCCGCCGACCCATACGCCCGACACCCGCCGGTAAAGTCGGTCTCCGGGTACTCTTGGTCGTCCCCCGCGTCCACGTTATCACTCGCCGCGGTCAACGAAACGTTTTGTTTCGTTGGGGGCATACGTTCCGGCACCCAATCAACAAACCCCGCCCCGGTGTAATCAAACCCATACACCGAGTTGTTGGCCTCGGTGGACCACTCATCCTCGGGCAAGTCGATTAGTATTTCGCTACAAATATTATTGGATATGTGCACTTGCAAAGTGTCCCCAACTGGGAACCCGGGGTACTCCCCTATGGTGGAAATTTGGGTACCGATTTGGGCGTACGCCGAACTCTCGTTCCATGACCGTAACGTGTCGCAAGTTAGTGTGTTGTTTGTAACCTGTACGTTATAGGAGCTTCCGTACAACGTGCGTATGTTAATCAACTTGTACCGGTTGCCGTGGATTATGTTGTTTCTAACTATGTTGTTTGTGTTTTCCCCAATAAGGTTAAAACCGCTTTGGCCTTTCCCCTCGCAATTCCCGACACCCCCGGCGCAATCGGACTCGTACCCGGGCATTAAAAGGGGCCGACGTTCCGAGGTTAGTATGAGTTTGTTTCCATCAAAAATATTGTTTGCGGTCTCCGGGTACACGTCCACCATTACCACGTGGTCGTCGTTGCTTGTATACGTGTCCACCCAAGTGTTGCCCTTAACCTCGGTGTATTGCGCGTGGTGTACGTAAATCCCGTCCCCGTTTATGTGTTTAAAATTGTTGTTAAATATGTTGTTGCAATTAACGACGGTAAAGGGCTCGGTGGGCGTGCCGGAGAGTTGGTTGGAAACGTTAAACACTTGGGACAACCCCACCCCGTAACACTTTTGGATTTGGACATACGGCGTCCGCACAATCTTAACCCCACCAACGGCGGCGTTATTCCAATCCTCGTGGCCCCACGTCGCGGGCAAGTCCCCGGAACTAATCCCGAGGTTGCACTTGTTAAACACAATGTTGCTGGACGTGTAGTTGGAAAACGTGGAGTCCCGGCCAATGTACACAAACCAAGGCCCGTCGTCGTAATCCCCGTAATCATTGGGTAAGTGCTCTTGTGCCGTGGGCCACGCCCCACTATTACGAGTGTTGGCCGGGTTAGCGTCCACCCGCTCAAAGTACCAATAACGGCCAACCCGTATGGACGCGTAATCAAACAACACCTTTTCCCCGGGCATGGCAACGACGCCCACGTAGTCGGAAAATCTCATATCGTCAATTTGGAATTTCCCATGGTTACCACCCCGGAGTACGCAAACGTCCCCCGCGCCAACCACGGCGGTACCGCTGTTTTGCAAAACCCCGTCCCGGTCCCATTGCTCAATTACTTGGTTGGCGTGCAACTCAACACCGAAAGACTGGAAAGGGTCTCCGATAGTGCCCACCCCGCCCGGGTCCGCGTTAACGTCAAAATACCACACGTCCCCGCCGGTAAAGTCGGGCGCGGGGGTCCAGTTTACCCCCGCAATCATATCCCCGCCCAAGGTGGCCAAATCCACGCCGCCCACGGCGGGCATATACCCTCCTTGGTACGGGGAAGGGCTTTCCTCATACCCTCCGGTGTACCCTTGGGCCATGGCCAGCAAAGGCACCAACAAGGCGGCCACAACCGCAAGGGCGCGCACTACTCGCCCCACGCGCCGTTGGCGGTCCCGCCGTGGATTATCAACACTTCCAACTTGGTTTGGTGGAAGCGCAAAAACGGGGAGCCCGAGGTAAAGGTTACGGTGGAGTCGGACGTTACGTCCGCGTCGTCCCCGGGTCCGGGCGCGGGAAAGATCCGCTCCCAAGTGCCGGAAAAGTTCCGGCCCCACCCGGTGCACTCAAGGTTGGCCACGGTGTCAAGTTGGAGCATGGATAGTACCCGGTCTCCGACGGCCGCCTTGTACACGGGGTGTTTAGGCCCGGCACCCGTGCCCGTGGTGGGTGACAACGCGCCGTGGACCCACGCGGGTACCGTTTGCGCCTCGGTGTTGCCGGGCGTGCCAAGGACGTACAGGAGGACGCCCAACGCCAGCACCGCCAAAATCGTTAAAGCCACTTTCTTGGTAATCATCGTATTATCTCCTCATTGTTTAGGGGGTCCGCTTGCCACTCTTGGTAATCCACTTGTTCCAACACAATATTGCCTAACACGTGCGAGCCCCCGGCCGAGTTCCGCAACGTTTGGGGTATGCTTTTAATTTGGTACACACGGCCGCGGGCGTTAACCGCGGATTGCAGGGCCACCGGGTCGGTAAGTGCATAGTGAAGGTTTAACACCTCGGCCGCGGTATACGCCCCCTCGTCCACTCGGGCGGTTAAAAGGAGCCCGGGGTAAATCCCAAACCCGCCATACTCCGACCCAAGAGTTAGCACCGTTGGCGCGCCAAAAGAAATGTTATAGGATACTCGGTTAATCTCAACCAAGAGTTTTCCATTAACGTAAAGCCTTTGAGCGGTGCCGTCCCACGTGTACGCCACGGTGTTAATTTCCCCGGGCCTAAACGCAAGACCCATGGAGTCCAAAAAGACTTGGTACGACGAGGAGCCCAACTCTTTTATGTTTAGGTACTCCCGGCCCGACGAGTTTATGCCCGCGTAAATACTAAAGTTGGTGTTGCCGACCAACCCGTATATCGGTTGTTCCCACCCGGCGGTACCGTGGCCCTCGGGCAACATGAAAGACAAGGCCATGGAGCCTTGGCCGGGGAAAGTAAACGCGCCGTTGGTTTTCATGCCGCCCATGGTGGAGTTGGCCACCTCGTCGTGCCAATACGGGCCGACCGCGTGGCGGTGCCCCGACGTTTGGGTAAACATTGTTGGCCCGAGTTCAAAAGACCCGGCCACCCCGTCGGCCGAGTTTACGTTTAGCAAAAGAATACAGGTTGACCAATCCGAGTCGTACCGGCCGATGGTAACCGGAGTCCACCCGTCAAAACGCCGCCCGCTCAAGTCTACCTCGGTCTCCCCGCCCGCGCTTAAAATCTTTAGGTTTGAGTTGTCGGGTAATTGCCCGCGCAACCACACCGTTAACATGGCGGTGCCGGTCCCGCCCGGGGTTGCCGCAAACGCGGGCACAATCAACCCTCGGCTTGTGGCCACAATGTCCGAGTACTCCACGGTCACCGAGGCCGGGCAATCCGCGTGCCCAAACCCGGTGGCGTTGTACGTAAAGGAAAAGTCCGAGGAGTGGGTACCCGAGGCCAACCACCCAATGGTGCCGGGGGCAAAACCCGAGGTTGCACTTTCCGGGTAAGGCACTTGCATAAGGTTACGGCACACCTTTGGGTACCCAATGCCCGCGCCCCCTTTGGTGTGGTGGAATTTGGCAAGGCCATAACTCGCAATTTCCCCGTCGGTCCAATACGTGTGTTTAACAAACCGGCGTTGTTGCTCGTCCCACATTATGGGCCACTCGTAACCCTCGTGGCGCATTTGATAGTTGCCTGTTAAGTCGTACGCGGAAATGGACGACACGTCCGGGTCTCCGGGTATTGAGTTCCAATTGATCGGGACCGGCCGGTAAGACAACACCGTGTTGCGCCCAAAGTTTGGGGAAAACAAAACGCGGGCGCGTTGTTGCATCCACCGCTCCAACTGGCGGCACACCTCGTTGTCCAGAAAGTCCACACCTATGGTTATGTCTCGGGTGATAACCCGCCCTTGTGCGCTCATGCTCCCGGTGATAAGCCGGTACGGGTAGTCCAAGTTGCGAAACTTGGCGGGCATGGGGGTGGCGCACGGGTCGCCGTCCGGGTTTACTAGCTTTATTTCCTCGTGCCTTTGAAACAACTCCCCCGCGGTATAGTCGTGCTCGGGGTCGGTCGTGTCCGCGGTGTTTAACCGTACGAGGTTTAAGATTGCGCCACTCATTATAAGTTAGCCTCCGAGGCGTGTTGTGCGGTTTGTACCACCGCGTCTCCCATGTCGATAACGTCCAAGTAACCAACGGGACGCGATACGTTAAACGCCACGTTTACCCCGGCCCCTCCACCGGATTGGGGCAAGTCAAAAGGGGATACGGCGGCCGCGGTGGCCAACGCGCCCAAACTCGCACCACCGGGGCTTGCGGAAAACAACCCGGGGTTGGCCACGTTTTGCACCGGACCAATTGGCCCGCCCGCGCTACCGACGGCACCCACGCCACCACCCAAGCCCGGCAAGAAAACACTCAACAATTTTATCATTAACATTTTTGCAATGACCGCGGACAAGGCGTCCAGCACAATTGTTTTTAACGCCCGGCCAAACATGATTGCGCCATTGGTGGCTTGGAACATTGCCGACAAAGAGTTGGAGGCCAACCGCTCAAAGTTTGCCGCAACACTCAACGCCCCGGCCTTTAGCGTGGCGTTGGCTTTCTCGGTTTCCTCCAGTTGTTTTATGTGGGCGTCCGCTTGCTCCCCGGCCTTTACCAACATTTCATGTTGGGCCATTAACCGCTCTTGCTCGGCCTCGTGGTTGGTGGCCCGTTGCGCCTCTTGCTCGGCTTCAAGGGCTATCCAATCCTCCAACAACACAATACCCTCGGGGTCCGACACCCCGCCGTACTCGGCGGCCGAGGTGTCCCGGCGCAACACGGGGGCGTCCCGCATTTCGGTTTCCAAGTTTTCGTTGAGTTGTGCGGTTAACTCGGTGGCCAACTCCTTTAAGGATTTTTCGACTTCCACCCACCGGCCGGTCGTCGGGTCAAAGGCGGTTGTAAAAAGGTCCACCCCCAAGTCCTCGGCCTCTTTTTCAAACCGGGCGCGCAACTCCCGGGCCGCGGCGTCGGCCGCGCTCTCGGGGTCTCCGAGGGGAGACGGGAAACCGACGCCCGCGGCGGTCCCGGCCTCAATCTCTTTTAACACGTCCATGGCCGCCCGGGCGTTTTCGGGCATTACCTTTAGCTCGTTGTTTAACTTCTTGGCCCCCGGCCACAAGTCGGACCAACTAATACCAAAAAGGGGCTCGTTGGGTGCCAGCGTGTACGCGGTAACCCGGGCCATGTTTCCGGCCAACTCTCCCATGTGCCGGTTGAAAGTTGCGAGCGGTCCGCCCGAGTCCTCAATGGCGCGGGCCAAGTGGTCGGCCGAGTCTGCAAACCCGTTTAACGCCGCGGTCTTTCCGGGTATGCCGGTGTTGCCCCAAGCAACGTTTAGTCGGTTGGTCGCCGCCTCGTTGCGTTTTACCGCTTGGTCGTAACTGGCGGCCATGATGTTGTACGCCTCGTTAAAATCATTAACCCCGTTGGTCATGGCGTCCAACTGTTTTACAAAGTCCTCGGCACCACCGGCCGAGGCGGACGCGGCGGCGCGGATTGCGCGGACGTTGGGTATCAACTCGGCCAACTTATCCAACGAGCCCTCGGACGCAATGGCGACCGCGGCCAAGGCCGGGCCGAGTCCGTCCTTTAGGGTTATGCCCATTTCGTCCAATTGTTCTTTGGACTCCCCGGACGCCGCGCCAATGGCCAAGATTAACGCGTTAAGTGCGGTGGCCGCCTCGGCGGTGTTGGCACCGTTTTTGGTCAACACGGCCATGGCCGCGGACACCTCGTCCAAGCTAATACCGGCGGTGTAGGCAACGCCGGTAACCTTGCCCAAGTTGGCGGCGAGTTCGGGGAAAGTCGTAACCCCGCCCTTGACCGTGGCAAACAATTGCCCGGCCACGTACTCGGCGTCCTCGGCCCCTAGTTTGTACGCGTTGAGTGTTTGGGTTATGACCGTAACCGCGGTGTTTACGTCGGTGACCCCACCGACGGCGGCCTTGCTGGCCACGTCCAACACTTCCATGGAGTCGGCAATATCAGTAAACCCGGCCGACACCACGTTGTACCGGGCTTGTGCCATTACGGTATCCAACTGGCCATACCGCACGGCGAGGTCTTGCAACTCTTTGGACAGGTTGGCAACGTCCACGTTTTGCTCGCCCAAGAGGGTCACAATTTGCAACGTGGATTTTTGGAAAGCCCCGGCCTTGGTAATGGCCATTTGGTACGCGCGGTTGATTTTTACCGCCATGCCGACAATGGCAACGCCCACGGCAACGGCGGCGGCAACAAGGGCTTTCTTGTCGGTTATCAAAGTCTTGACGCGGCCGGACAAATCTTTCCACACGGGTTTGGTGTCGTCCCGGCCTTTTATGATAAACTCTAAAACGCGCTTTGAACTAAACAAACCCATGCGGGGGTCTCCTTACTTTTCCCGTACCACCGACCGCGCCATAACCTCGTAATCAAATGCGGTCAATACGTCGTCTTGTTGCAACCAATAACTCGGCGGTTGTCCATACCGCGTTGCTAGTCGGTCAAGGGCTTGGACAAGGATAGCTCCACCCCGCCCTCGGAGGAGCCGGGCATAGGGTCCGCGTCAAGACCCGACCCAAGGAAAGCGGAAAAGAGGGCGTCTTGTACCGCGTCCTTTAAATCCTTGGTAATGGTCAAGTTTTCCACGGGCTCGCCATTGATTGCCACCACCATGTCCCACACCCGGGCCACCATGGCGTTGTATTGCTCGTTGGCTTTTTCCATTTGTTTGTCGGAAAAGTCCTCCGGGTTTTTGGACCCTTTGGACAATAGCCCGAGCACTTGGTTAACGTCGCCCACTTGGGCCATGGTGGCGGTGGAGCGGCGGCGCATCGTAAAAGACACGCCGCCCACGCCCACCGTAAACAAGGCAATGTTGTTAAAGTCTTGCACAAAGTCTCCCAACTTTTTACCGCCTTACGCGGTGGTTACTATTGCCACTTCTTGCCCCATGGCGTTAATGGGGAATTGGGTAACGCCCTCGGCCAAGGCCGGGGAGTCCCCCGTACACCAGCAATTGGCAATGGTAAAGTTGCCAATCACAATGTCGCCCAATGTGGTCCCGGCCAAGAACAAGTCCAAGACCGCCTCGGAGTCCGCGCCGGTATCGTTGGAGAGTTCCGCCCCGAGGGACACGGTAATGTCCGCACGCCCGGCCAATTGGGGCTCCTTAATCATTGACCCACCAAGGCAATGCCGGTCCGCACCAACGTACGGGAAAGCAATATCAATGGTGCCGGTCAACGCGCACATGGCCACACCGGCCACGGTCAACGTGGAAATGTCCGACTCGTATACAATGCCCGTCTCGGCCGGAGGGGTGATTGTAACCGGGGTTTGTTTGGCAAAACTTTGGCCCAAAAACCCGATGGTAATTTTTACCGGGGCGTCGGGCTCAAAGGCAAATTGCAGACTTGAGATTTTAAGCCCAAGGTATTGCATGGCCAACCCGCCGTGGTCAACCCACCCGGTAAGGCTCGGCACGTCGGGTATTGACCCGTCGCCCAAGGTGTACGTGTCGGTGGTCAAGTTACCGGCGGACGCCAGCACCGCACCAATGACCGCCCGGGAGTCGTCGTACGCCAACTCCATGTCGTTTTCGACAAAGGGCACCGCGTACTTGCGTACCGCCGGGTTGGCCGCCCCGAGGGTGGCCGGGGGAATAAGGTTGCGCTTGGGGGCCAACGACGCCGCGCGGGCGTGTTGGGGCACAAACACCGTACCGGCAACCCCGTATGTTACCTCCGGGGCTAACCTGATACCACCGTTGTCACCAATGTAAACACTCATGCTAGTTTCTCCTTTTTACCAAGGTCCGTTTTGGGTCCACGTGAAAGTTACCAAGAGGCGAAAGCCAACCTCTTTATGGGGGGCCAATACTCCCCCGTCGTACGTAACGGACCCAAGGCGGACCGTTACCCCGCGGCCCACGGCCGCGCGTATCAAATTTGAGTCCATATCCAAGGCGTTGCGTACGTCTTGCTCCAACATCATGGACAACCGCCGCGGGTGCTCGGTCTCGTACTTGGAGACGCCGACCACCTTGTACGTGGTGGAATTTTGGGAGCGGACTTTGGGGCCACCGGGGAAATTTTCAACGATTGCCCCGGCGTCCCCCTCAAAAAATAAAACGTGTTTGGCGTCGGACGCCTCGGCGTCGTGCCACTCCCCGGTAACGTACGGGGTGGTGTTGTACGCCGCGGCCCGAGCAATACCACGCAACCGGGCCTCAACAAAGAGGAGTAACCGATAGGGTATAAAATCGTCAATCTTATTTGGCGTTGCCATGGGCTAACCTTCCAAGGCTCGGGCCAATGCCCGGTCCATACGTTGGTCTCTTTCTTTTTCCGTTGCGGCCACCGCTCGGTCCAGCCCCGGGCGCGGGGGCAAGGTAACTTTGCGGCGCAAAATAAACATAACCTGAAACGAGCCCCCGCCAGTGTCCCGCACCAAGAGGGGTTGGCCTTTGAGACTTTGAATAAAAATCAAGTCCGGCACGTGGCGGGGCCAAACGTCTTTGGGCGCGTGCTCGGTGGGGATTGCCAAGTACTTTCCTTTGGGGCGTATGTCCCCGCCCTCCTCGACCTTTTTCATTCTCAACGAGTCGGTACCGTACGCCCCCTCCAAGTCCCCGGGACTCCAAGCAATGTGGAAAGACCGCGCCCCGGTGCCTTGCCGCGTGGTCCATTTGTCGGGGTGAGACTTGCCCGTGCTCCCCGTGTCCCGCAATATTTCCTTGGTCTTGTGTTGTATCTCCACCGCGGCCAACGCGTCCCGTACGCCCAAGGAGGTTTCCTCCCGTATCCGGGTGGGCATACCGGTTAAAAAGGTTTTAGCCCCGTTGGTTTTGAGGAGGTACCCAAGGTTGGCCATGGTTACACCAACACCTTGTATGGTGCCCACAAGGAGCGGGCCTCTTTGATAACCCCGCCTTGGTCCAACTGTATGGACTCGCCGTCCAACGAGTGGGATTGGTACCCCACCTCCCCGGTGCGGCGTTTAATGTCCACCCGGGCTTGCATTATTGCGCCGTCCAATACGTCGGACGGCACCGTGGCCCAACCGGCGTAATACGTAACCCGGATAAAATCCCCGCCTTGGGCGTCGGGGAAACAACCGGACGCCAAGTCCACCCGTGTGGAAAAGTCGTCCGAGGTTACAATAATTTCGTCCTCGGAGGCCAAGTACGTGGTGGCCACTTGGCCCAAGGAGTACACCTCCACCTTAACCTCGTACGTGTCAAAGTCCGACACCTCGGCCGGGGCGTGCAAGTACAACGTGGGGGTGGCCCACGTCCTCAAGTTTTCCACCGCGGGGGTGGTCAAGTTCTGGACCAATTGAGTGCGCCCCATGTGGGCGCGGGCCTTGGCCGAAAGCCCGTTGACCAACCGGGTCAACTCGTCGGTGTCCTTGAGGTCCAAAATTGCTTGGGCCTCGTTGACGGACATAATGGGGTCGGCGTTTAGAGTAACGGCCATGGGTTACGCCTCCGAGTCTCGGGCTTGGCGGACTTCTAAAATAAACTCGTCGCAATAATCAAAGTCCGCGCCGCTATAAACTTTTACTTGGGTGAACAAGTCCCCCTTGGTGCCGCCCTCGGTGGCGTCCAAAGTGAAGTTAACCCAACCGTCGGTCCCGGCCTCAATGGTGGCCGTCTTGGCCGATACCCGGTAATCACCGCCGGGCTCTTGGGCCGACACCTTGGCCGAGTCGTACCCGGACAAGTCAACCACCGCTCCGGTGTCGGGGTTGCGAAACTGGACCCGGAGTACCCGCAGGGTTGCCCCCACGTAAGTATGCAATCGTCTTAAATCCTCAAACATTTTTTACTCTCCATTGTCACTTGGGGGCGAGCCAATGCCCGGCACCATTACGGCGGCCTCGGCCACCAACTCCCACGCGCCCAACTCCTCGGTGCCGCTCCACCACCTCCAAGACAAGTCGCACAACTTGTCAAACATTAAAATGTTATCCACCTCGGCCGTGGCCGCGTGTGGGTTGTTTTGCTCGGGAGTGCTAATTGTAAACACCGCCGAGTTGCGCCCGTACTCCAACAAAAATTGTATGGTACACGGTACCCCGCCGGTTGTGGTGTCGGGGTGCACGGTCATGTTGGCCACCCCGTCGTTGCTCCCGAGTATCCGCCACACGTCCAAGGTGGGCGGCACAAAGGCGGCGTCCACGGGCGTGCCAAAACCCACCGACAACTCCGAGTCAAAGGGGGCGGGCACCAAGGCCAAGGAAACACCCGACGCAACCAAAACGGTAGGGGTGGAGGTTTTGGGGACCGCGGCCACACTTGAGGCCGAGGACACAACCAATTCTCCGGGGTCGGTTTTGGTTACGCCGGTTGCCATTTACTTGTCCCCCGGGTCGTCCGGTCCGCCGCCGGTCGGGTTGTTCTTGTCCGGTGCATTGATTTTGCCGGTCTTGGTGGGCTCGTCAATGGGGGGCTTGGGCGCGGGGGTTTTGTCCTTGGCCGCCTTCTTTTTGTCGGCGTCCAACAACTTGGTGGAAATGCCCCCGAGGGTTTTCTTGTCGCAAGTAAAAAACTTGCGGGCGTGCAAGGAGGCAAGGCGGCCGTAAGAAAACCGCTCCTCCAAAGGGTCGAAAGTGTCCCCGGCAATTGCCAAGTCGCCGTTGGGCATGGCAATTTTTTTGTTCTCGGCCACGGTGCAAGGTCCGTCCCCGAGTCGGGACTTGACCCCAAACAACTCGGCCTTGTGGATAAATGCCCGCTTCTCGCTGGTGGGCACAACAATGGTTAACCCGGCGGCCGGGCTAAACATATCCTTGCCCTTGTTGGCCTTTTTGGCTTTTTCAAACTCTTGTTTTTCAGTCATGGTTTTGTGTCTCCCGTTTAAAGTTTTGAAAGTTCCCCGGGGGCCGTAACCCCCGGGGTTGGCTTAACAGGTACATGTACCTGTTAAGATTGGTTAGGCGGTCACTACCGACTTGTGCCACTCAACGGTCTGTCCGATGTCCCAATCATAGTGGTTGAGCACCCGCAGAATAGAGGCGTTTTCAGTAAACGAGTTACCGGCCTCTCCCGAAATGTCCACGCTAAACGCGGAGTCCTCCACCAAGGACACGGTGGTGGGGTCACCCAAGAGGCAATACCCGGCAACACTCGGGTGTACGACGAGTTCGTAACCCATAATGGTGGTCGGGACGCCGAGGCGGGGGTTACCCCACACCAACATACCGGTCATCTCGGAGGAGCCCACCGCTTGCGAGGCCAACGCCAGCGCGTCTTTGGGGGCCATGATGATAACGTTTTTGGTGGTGTCAAA
>PJEL010000803.1_pt1 | contig 35402 bp, 41 predicted proteins | sample 1853271 | NCBI WGS metagenome assembly PJEL01 (sample SAMN08108733, study PRJNA415343) | Invertebrate metagenome, whole genome shotgun sequencing project. | host: Globobulimina | place: Sweden: Gullmar Fjord | collected 2015-08
GGAACGGCACGATCCTCGATCTCAGCTGGACGTTCAGAAATCATCACCATGTCCCGGATCTTGCCTTTGGTCGATCCCGGTCTCCCCTGAGGTCTTCTCGTGGCACGTCCGGTGCGCAGGGCCCGCCACAGTTCCTTACGTAGCGTGCCTCTGCCCTGAACAAACAGCGATTTGTAGATCGTCTCGTGTGACACTCGCAGCTCCTCATCGTCAGGATATGCCCTCACAAGCCACCGCGAGACCTGACCGGGCGACCACCACAACAACAGTTTCTCCTCAACTGCCACACACAGCCGGGGACACTCGTCAAGCTTCATCGCCTTAGGACGTTTCGCCCGCCTCCGAGACGCCCGATGCGCCACCATGGCCCGATACTTCAGATGGCCACCATTGGTCTTGACTTCACGTGACACCGTAGAGGGTGCTCTCCCCAACCGGCGAGCAATGGAACGCAACGACTCGTCACGGGCCAGCCCTCTCGAGATCTCCTCCCGATCAGCCATAGATAACCGCAACGAACACCAGTCGGCAGGAGGGCTCGGACGTCTCCAACCCGACGAAACCAACTGGGTCCTCACCGTTGATGGCGACCGGCCCAGCCAACGGCTTATCGACCGCTGCGACTCACCAGCCTCCCACCGATCCCACAACTCCTCCCGCTCAAAGTTCGACATTCGCACCATGACACACCTCCATCGAGACAGGTCTCGTCCAAGGTGTTGCAACGATCCCTCGAAACCACCGCCGTTGTGAGCGGCTCGCTACTCTGAATTCGTGAATACGAGCCTCGATCTGTCGGACAAAGACCGAACCGTTGGATCCAATCTTGTCGACTGGCTTGGCCTTGGAGACATGATCGCGATTGCTACTGAGCAGTTGTCAGCGCCGGTCGAAGGCGTGCATCGGGCCGTTGGTAGGCGCTGGTTTCGATTGGCTGGGCGTTCGGTTGACCCTGGAGGAAGAGCGATCGATGGATTGACGGCTTCGGTCTACCGGTCGGTTCGTTTCGGGGGGTCAGCTGTCGGGTCGACCATCTCCGTCGTGTCGGAACTGGCGAGCGACCACGTGAGGTTGCCTCCTGTCTGGGAGACAGCCAAGGGCAGATACGTCCAGTCGGTATTCAACGCTGTGTGGGGCGACAAGCTTGAAGCAGTCGAAAGTCCGTTGAGCATCAAGCTCGGTGTGCGGGACATCGATGGAAGCCCCGTGCCAATCACTCCGGCGTCGCTGAGACGAGCCTTCCCAAGTCCTACGCCTCGACTCGTTGTGATGCTCCACGGTCTCGGCGAAACCGAACGCTGCTGGCGATCCGACGGGGGTACGGGAATGGCTGGAGGGCTGGAAGCCGATGGGTTCACGGTGCTTGGCCTGCGCTACAACACCGGTCGGACGATCGTGGACAACGGCTTGGACTTGGCTGAACTCTTGGAAGCGGTTCGGACATCGTGGCCGATTCCCGTCGAAGAGGTTGCCGTGATTGGCCACTCAATGGGTGCACTCGTTGCACAGAGAGCGGTGATGCATGCTCAAGCATCTGGACACCTGTGGCCTGATCTGGCAGCACACCTTGTTGCCATTGGTGCACCACATCTTGGATCAGCCATCGAAAAGGGGGTCCACGGACTCAGCAAGGGTCTGGGGCTCCTCGACGAGGGCCGCCCTGTTGCATCCTTCCTGGAATCGAGGAGCGCAGGGATCAAGGATCTTCGCTACGGAGCCAACCACCGATCCGACGCAGTGCAGTACCACGTCATCGCCGGAGCAATCACGACTGAACCTGACCATCTACTTGGTGTCCTTTTCGGCGATCTCGTCGTTTCCATCAGCAGCGCGATCGGTCGAGTTCGTCGCCAACAGTCTCACTCATCGAACGAGCTTGTCCTCGGAGGACGGAACCATGCCAACCTGCCCCTAGACCCGGTAGTCATCTCTCATACCAGACGGTGGCTGTCAGCAGGCGAATGACCTGGCCAGCTATCTCAACGAGCAGTAGGACGGCGAGACAACCTCGCTTGACTGCTTCCGCTGACACCCGCCGTTCTAGAGATACGTCCCGCTCTTCACATCTGCGTTCACCAACCCGATGGTGGACAAGGAGCAACCCTGCTTGTCCGTGCCGAACTCGGCCTGTGATCGCTCACCAGTTCGAAACCAGCGACTGAGTTGATTGGCTCTACCGCAACAAGCGGTTGTGGTGTGTCGGCACCGAGACACATCCATATGTGACTGGTTGAAAAAGGGGGGAACCCCTCTCTCATACCTCCGACGGCCCGCTCCGAGTATCTACCGCAGCTCTTTGCGGCTGGCCTGACCCGCCCATGTGTGCCGTTGTGGGAGGGTGTCAGGACTCGGTGTGGAGGGTGTTGTGTGTGTCCTGCGCGTTCTCTAGTGCTTCTGTGAGAAGGCCGACGGTTTCTCGTTCGTCGAGTGTTTCGACGATCTGAATCTGTTCGCCCTGGTGCTTTCGTACCAGTTCGCGGTATTGCTCGAGTGTCCATTCCTGGGTCCGGTTACTGCCACCTGGTATCGGTTGGCTTGCGGCATTAAACCGGCAGGCACCGGGGGCGAAGAACACCACTGACCAGTCACGCGACTGCAGCTTCTCTATGAAGTCCTCATCGTTAGTTGTCGGGACATACTCCGGGTTTCCGATCAGTGGAGGTATCGCCTTTGAGGCGCCCAGTGAGGCAATAGGATCGCATCCGCGAGCCAGAATGCTCTTCTTGGAGTTGTCCACGGAGCTCTCATGCGCAGGCTTGGTTTGATTCATGATTTCTCGCGTCCTTTGTGTCTACGTAGATTGGTAGCTCCCAACGTGCGGTGGTCAGCCTTGGGCTGGCATGTTGGCAGCAGCCCACGTGGCGAAGTCGGTCAGAGGCTCGACCGAGATCGCTCTTGCATGTGCGATGTTCTCATCAGAGTTGGGACCGAAGTACGTGTACGTCTCGAAGTAGGCAAACATGTCACGCATCGAATACGGGTCCTTGTCGGTTTGCTCGTACGCAATGTCGTGGCCCTGTTCCCGAAGCGTTCTGATCACATCATCCCAGCTCAAGAGATCACCCCCAACGGAGAGATGCCTACCTTCCCCGACGATCTCTGGATGCTCAAACGCACCGACGACAACATCTCCGAGTTGACCAATGTCGCCCATATGGATACCGCGTGCGTCGGCCAGCATCGGCTGTCTCCACGTCGGTGTCCCATCAGAGTCTGGCTCAGCAACATATTGCGGCGATATCAGGTTCTGGTAGTAGAACGGTGGCTCAACGAACGTGTGATACCTGAAACCAGCTTCAGCAACAGCAGCGTTGACTGTCGCCTTGTTGGTGAAGTGGGGAACATTGAATCGTCCGTTCGAGATCTCTGCCACATTTGGGAGCGTTGACCAGATGTAGTGCTCGACTCCGTTTGCCCGAGCGGCTTCCACTCCGGCTGTACCTTGTGCCACCTCATCAATGTCGGGTCCAGCGAAACTGTTCGTGTTCGCGAACACGCCGTACGCACCTTCCAGCGCGGGTAGGAGCGTTTCAGGCTTCGTGAAATCTGCGGCAACGACTTCGTCGGCGGGACCTTCGTACGTTCCAGGGTCTCGAGTCAGGGCTCTGACGATGAAGCCGCCATGGCGCTTAAGCGCGGCGACAACGCCCCCACCTTGTGTCCCTGTCGCTCCGAACACTGCAACTGTCTTCGATGATGGCATTGTTTTCACTCTTTCTTGCGCCTTGGACGCCGCTGTCATTTAGTTATCTAAACAAGTATTATAGTGACTTGCGAAACTATTGTCAATTGAACTATCATGGGCCGGGAGAGGTGGCAATGACTGAGGCGCGGAACACTCATTCAATCGAGAAGCTCGAACGGCTCTTCCGTCCGAGCGGCGCGTTGCTTGCAGCCGAGTCGAACCTTGGAAGGGCGATCGAGTGCCTCGCTGTCGCGAAGACCCGACATAGCTCAGCAATCCTCGACCTTCTCGTTCGTATACGTTTCGCGCCCGATGGGCAGCTACGCGGTATTGACCTCGTGAAGCAGCTCCACATGTCACCGGGATATGTATCCCGTCTCATCGATCAGGCCGAAGCCGACAACCTGGTCTCACGCCAGACTGATCCGCGCGATCGACGAGCACAGCTCATCAAGTTGACACCGACCGGAGAGCAAGCGTTCGACGAGTTCGTACCTCCCGCACTCGAAGTCCTCAACGAAACGATCTACTCAGCACTGTCTACCGACGAAGTCGAAGCACTCATCGATTCCCTAGAGCGGATTGCTACACAATCACAAGAACTCTTGAACCAGCCAAACCCACGCGAATAGCCATCGGACACGAACCGGGGTAATCCGCATCTTGAGGAACTCCGCTGCCTGATAGACCTCTTACCAGCCCGCCCATAGCCGAGATTCAATATGCTCGGTGCCCCTCGGCGTCACACTGCGCAGCGCGTCCGCAGCAGCTTTCCAGCCGCGGAATCACACGCTTGGCGAGTACTCGGATCGATAGGGCGACCGCAGGATTCAGGGCTTTCGCGTGAACAGCGCCACGTAGGCTGTGCATGCTGTGACTGCGCATGCTGTGCATGCCTCGGAGAAGCTCGACGGGTCAAGTCCGGCCGTTTGGGTCTCGAACCCAAGACTCGCATAGAGCTCCTCGAGTTCTACGATCCGACCCGGGTCGGTCACGGTGCGCTGCTCCCATCCATCCGCCGCAAGATCCGGGGCTCGGAGGATCTCGATGCCCTCCGAGCAATAGACCGGCTCGGAGACGGGTGTGACGTTCACGCCGGGACACCTGCTGCCTCAAGCCTCTGTTCCTCAGCAAGCTTCTCGAGACGACGTCGAGCGAGGATTGCACAGCCGATCGCAGACACGTACTGCACCATCTCGGGTTCAGGCACGTTCACCTCAGCATCGAGCGCCTCACTCACTGAACTCGCCATGGTCTCGAAGCGAAGGATCCCGCCGATGAGCGTGTACTCCGGTTCCGCCTTGACACGCTTCATCAGCTGCACGGAACGTCCCGTCAACGACTCGATGGCTCCCTGCATGATGTCCGCGGGCGCCGTGCCGATGGAGAGATGGTTTATGACCTCTGATTCGGCGAATACCGCACAGACCCCAGAGATCGGCACGGGGTCCTTCGATGTTGTCATGAGCGCACCGATCTCTTCGGTGCTGTATCCCATGTAGCGGGCGGTCTTCTCCAGAAACGCCCCTGTACCCGCAGCGCACTTGTCGTTCAGTCGGAACGAGTGCACCTGGGCTTTCTCGTCAATCCTGCTTGCCTTCATCGTCTGGCCACCGATATCGAGGATCGTGCGTGTTCCGGGAAACAGGAAGTGGGCACCGCGAGCGCTGGCAGTGAGGTCTGTCACATGGAGGTCCTTGAAATCGACCTGGTGTCGGCCCGCTCCCGTTGCGATCACATATGCGATGTCATCTTCGGTGACGCCTGCATCGACCAAAGCATCGTCATACATCGTCCGAGCAACCTCACGGAGCCGGAAACCAGTGGGGCCGACGGTCTTCGCAAGGATCGCTCCGTCCTCAGATTGGATGACCACCTTTGCGTACGTCGACCCGATGTCCAGACCTGCTGTGACGATCACGCCGACACCTCCTGCGTGGCTCCTGCCGGGATCCGGCCGGTCATAACCTCATCAAGTGCGAACATCGCAGCACCTAGGGCGCCCATGTAGTGGCAATCCTCGCTGATGTTCAGCGGCTTCTCGATGCGCTCCTCGAGTGCTTTGACCATGCCCACGTTGCGTGACACACCGCCCGTGAAGGTGATCTCGTCCTCGATTCCGACACGTCGCATGAGGCCAGCCGATCGGGAAGCGATCGACTTGTGAACACCCCAAAGGATGTCCTCGATCTTCTTGCCCTTCCCGATCCAGGCGAGTACCTCGGACTCCGCAAAGACGGTGCATGTGGTGCTGATCTTGATCGGCCTCTGGCTCTGGAGCGAGACGGGACCGAGCTCATCGAGGGGGATGTCAAGCGCCGCGGCTGCAGCTCCGAGGAATCGACCGGTGCCCGCTGCACATTTGTCATTCATGCAGAAGTCTGTGATCTCACCCTTCTCGTTCACGGAGATCGCCTTCGTGTCCTGGCCGCCCATGTCGACGACGGTTCGTGTATTCGGGAACAGGTGGACCGCACCCCTGCCATGACAGCTGATCTCGGTGACTTGGCTGTTGCCGAAGGTCACCCTGTAGCGGCCATATCCGGTACCGATCACATACTCAACCTGCTCCTCATCGATATCACCTTCCTTGAGCGCTTCGAAGTAGGCGCTCTCCGCCGCCTTGATCACGTTCGCGCCCGTGTCCAGCAGAGATCGTCCGACGATCTGGCTGTTCTCATCGATGATGATCGCCTTCGTCTGGGTTGATCCGACATCCACTCCTGATGCGTATGCCAATCCGATCACCTCACCTTCGGCTCGGTTAGCTCTTGTTGTCTTCTCGATGCCAGTCCCTCGAAGAAGGCGTCAATGCGATTCTTCATCTGGGCCTCCGAGACGACCCTGCGGTCCATCATGTCCGACTCGATGAAGAGACTTGGGATGCCGAGCTGCTCGGACATGTGCTTCCTGCCGTCGGCGAGGCCCGTCGAGACCGTCCTGCAGCTCTTGATCGGGTGGTAGATGATGCCGTCGATATCAAAGTCGTTGGCCATGTCCGCCAACACCGCGTTCTGGTGGAACATCGAATCCATGGCGTCTCGAACGCTGATGAGCACACCCTCAGCGAGACTCTCGATTGGGTTGTCGAGGTCATACTCGAACCCCCTGTTCGTGCCCCCGGATGCAAACCAGAGATACGTGGAGTTCACGAATGTGCCGCCCCAGTCAGTGAAGAGTTCGTTGAATCTCCTGAAGATCGGGTAGCAGGGAACGCCGACGAACAGCAGCCTGTACTCCTCCTCGATCGTCTGCCCGATACCGTTGGCTGCCTTGTACTCCATCTCCTCGACGAGGCGCTCGAAGTATTCGGCACCTTCCTTGGTGCCTCTCAGCCCGTTGGCAACACCTAGATAGATCGTGCCGTCGGTCAGTGCGTTGAACAGGGAGGGGCTCGCAGCGTTGAGTTCGAGAATCCTGTTCCAAGATCTACTCATTGTGTTGGCGTATCCAAGAACCTCCTTGAATCTGTCCATATCGAACTTGGTGCCAGTGATCTCTTCACACATCGTGATGAGCTCCCTGAGCTGCACCTCGACATACTTGCGATCTGCATCGAAGTCACGTTGACCAGGCAACGTGATGAGACCCTCCTGGCGGGTGCCAGGGATGTCGATCGTGAAGGTTGGGGTGCCGTGCATACGTTCCCAGATCTCTGCCCATTTGATGTAGGTGTTGCAGGCGTTCGTGAGCACTGTGATTGTCGGCTTCGGAATCTGACCCATTGGATGCTCTCCACCACGGAGCTGTGTGCCCACATCTGCTTTGACATACCCGCAGATGTCAGGCGAGTAGCCGTAGTCCTCTGCCTCTTCGAGATACTCGTGGGCTACCCGACGAACAGCTGTCTGCAGTGAATTGATCTCGGGAAACACGACTGGCAGATCGAATGTCTTGAGGATCTCATTGATACTCCCCATCACGAAAACGTAGGCAGCGTCACCGCCGGATTTCGCAGTCGTGTCCAGCTCGGCAAACCAATCCCTGAACAGCGCCGCTCCTTCGCGGTTGCCGCGACCGACGAGCGCCTGGGTGTCTTGCATGGTTGTCATGTCCACCTCCCGGTGATGGTGTCGGCCCTCATGCGAACAGCAGGTTCTCGACGAATGTCTCCACCTGCATCTCGAGTTGGCTGAACGAGCTCATGTTCTCTTCGAACTCGCTGACGAAATAGGCGATCCCCTCTTCATCGAGGGCGTGTGTGTATGTGACTTGCTCTTCGAGGCCCGGCTCACACATCTTGGCTGCGGCAAGAATCGCTGCATCAGCACTTGAAGCACGGATGCGCTCGATCAGCATGTCTTCCTTCGGCTTCCTGAGATCGTGTTGGACGGGGCTATAGGACGAGCGTTCGATGTACGACTCGGCGAGCTGGCGAAGCGGATCTTCGCCCTCAGGGACATCCTCGGTGAGGTACCTCAGCCCGATGTGGAGATCGTCATCGACGACGTACGTCGTGCGGCCGAGCATGCGAATGAGGTCGAACGGAGGCTGCTCGCAGAATCCACCTTCGAAGACGACACGGATACGATCCTCGCGCTTGGTTTCACGTTCCCTGATCATCGGCAGGAGCGTTTCGAGCATCTCGTTGTGCTCCTCACGAGGCATCATGCCCGCAAGGGAGACAAGGGCATAGGCATCCTCTGCAGCGATCAGCCAGGGAGATTCCCGCTTGATGTCGTACAGCTCTCGCAAGAGTCTGCGGTTCTCGTTGAACACGACGATCGATCTGTTGAGGTCATCATCGGTGATCGTCTTGTCTGAGACCTCCTCAACGAGTCGCTTCAACCGTCCGTACTCGCTTGTGAGATAGTCGATGGTGCCCGCCGAATTCGGATTCTGGGGGAGATAGAGGATCTGGGATGGGTAGTCGGTGTTGCGGCCCCAAATCGCAGCAAGGTTCCTTGCTGCGTCGCAGATCGGATGGGAGACGAACATCTCCATCGGGATCTGATCGCTGAGTGCCAACTCGAGCGATGTCTTGAGGATGGAGCACAGGTACGAGCCGAAGTGCGAATCTGCCAACTTCGGTTCCGTGGGTGCGCCACGCACCTTGAAGGGGAGCATGCCTGCAGCGTGGATGATCTCCTCGGGGAAATACACCTGGAAGTGGCCAGCAACCTTGCCACCAGCGTCGCGCCACCTCTGTACGGTCTCGAAATCGGGTGACTCGACCGTGTCCCTGCACTCACCAAGTGCGTCGTCAAGCGGCTTGTCCCACCACTCGGTGAAGACCCTCGTTGCCGTCAACGTCATTGCTTTCCTCCAGTTGGCTTGTGGGCTGCTCCATCGAAGAACAGATCGAGAACATGCCCGAGCCTCGATTCCGTGTAACCAAGCGTCTCGTAGGCATAGGCGCTCACAGCGACTTCGACGAGCGCTACAAACGACCACGAGAGAATCCTTGGATCCCCCGGCGCCAGTTCCTTGTCCCTGATTCCATCCCTGATGATCGCTTCGATCTGAAGCGGCAGTGCAAGCTGGTACGCCCGAACGAGCCGATCACGATCAGCACCTGTGAACGTGTTGATGTCACGCCGCACGAGACGAGTGAGCTCTCGCTCCTCATCCGGGAGTTCGAGGAAGGCGTTCGTGAGACGACCGAGCCGGTCACGACAAGAACCCGTTGAAGCCACAGCCTGCTCGAACAAGAGGCGCTTGCGTTCAAAGTCGTCGAGCATCATCGATAGGTACAGACTCTCCTTGCTCGGGAAATGGTGGTACAGACCGCCCTTCGTGACACCAGCTGCATTTGCGATCATGTCTGTGGTCACATCTGCGTACGTGCTGGCGACGAACAATGTCCTTGCAGCGCCGATGATCCTCGCTGCGGTGGCCTCAGATCTTGCCTGTGTGCGTGTTGTTGTATCTGTCATATATTTACCGACCGACTGACCGGTCGGTTTCACTGTACCGGCTCAAGCTACCCGATGTCAAGCTCGAAGGAAGCCCGGATCTCGACCCGTGCACGGTCGACACAGCCACAGCGATTCCGTGGGCCACAGTGCACGTATTTGTCCAGCAGAATCCTGGGTTTGCGGTCAGGATCCTGCTTCGAGTTGAGCTCTGAGCCGTTCCTGGACGATGGTGGTGGTGAGATCAGCGCGGGATCGTTCAATGAGTGCCCTCGCAACATCGGTCGTACGTCGGAGGCCTGCGGTCATGCCATCTGGATAATCAAGGGATGTGAGCAGGTCATGCACCACCTCCATGTCCTCGAACGTGGACTCGGCGCCGTCGAGGTCGCCTTTGCGGAGCTGGTCAAGCAACCTCCGTCGCTGCTCCCCTACTGCCTCACCAAGCCCCTTGAGATACGGCACCGCGTGGATACCGAGATCAGCCGGTGACGGGAGCGGTTCGTGTGCAAGCAATGCCGCGGTCAACTCGGCCTCTGCGTACTCCTTCACAGCGTCGTACGAAAGAGCGGAACGGGCAAGATCATCGTGACCATCCAGAGCCGACCGGAGTTGATCGACCAACCCCTTGGCTTCATCCATCAGATCCCGAGCGGTGTCGCGCTCGTTCCGGTGCAAGGCCCGAATGGCTTTCGACGAAGCCTGGATGATCGGTCGACCAAGCCTGATGGCTGCCTCGCGCGCCGTGTACTTCGAGTCGAGTTCATCACGTACATCGGATTCGATTTGTGAGAGGTCGACAGACGACGGCATTGCCTAGCCCGCGATGACGCGAACGGTGAGAGTCTCCTCATACGGTGGCTGAGACTCATCGACCTCTGGCACAGCCGCCTGCGCGGACTCAATTGTCACGACAGAGGCACGAGGCAGTGCGCTCTGCTGTTTCACGTACACCAAACCGGCAACGTAGGTCGCTATGGCAACGTCGAGTGCAACCGTCAGCCAAAGCCACGCAATCGAACCCATGAACGTCGCTATGGCGAGGCTGAGGAAGGCGAAAATACCGAGGCCAAAGAGGATCCGTTGGCGGCGAACCTGCGTGTGATGTCGCACGTATTCCTCGCCATCAGGGTTCGCTGTCGTGACCCGCTCCAACACACTGCGCGTCCGCGCGAAGTCACGCGTCGTCGTCTTCGGCGCGCGGCTGCGATGGTCGAAGAACGATGGCAATAGGAAAGCAGCCCACAATCCTGCGATGAGGATGGCTACAACATAGAACATCTGTTGCGTTCTCTCTTACTCCGCCAGCTCGCCGATCGTAGGCATCGGCGATGTCCATCAGTGGGATTTAGGTGGAATTTCAGGGGTTGAATACTCATTGTGGTCTCGTTCGTTGCCGATAAGCAACTCCGAATCCACTCAGAAGGTTACGACGATTTCAGTCGTGGCGACCGAAGTTTCCACTCGCTACGTCAACAGCGTGGATCAGCGCCTCACCGATCACGGCGAGACCCTCCTCCACCGCTTTTGGAGATCCCGGAAGATTGACGACGACACAGGTATCGATCAGACCAGAAACGCCTCGAGAGAGCATGCCGAACGGAATGCGTCCGAACGTTGCGGACCGCATGGCTTCAGCGATCCCCGGTACCTCGCGATCGATGACAGACCGAGTCGCCTCGGGCGTCAGATCCCTGGGACTCAATCCCGTGCCTCCCGATGTGATCACGAGACCAACCCGCCTGGAGATTTCAACGAGCGCAGCCGACACCGAGTCCACGCCGTCCGGAACGATGGCCGATTCGACCACCGTGAAGCCAAGGCGTTCGAGCTCGCGCTTCGCGACGACACCGGAAAGGTCTTCGGCTTTGCCTGCGGCGACCGAGTCTGAGATCGTGACCACGGCGGCGAGTCGTTCAGCCACGGGTCCACTCGCCCGACTTGCCCCCGGACTTCGAGAGCAGCCTGACAGACTCGACTGACGCTTCCCGATCGATACCCTTGATCATGTCATAGAGGGCCAAAGCACCGACGGACGCTCCCGTCATCGCTTCCATCTCCACTCCGGTACGGGCAGTGATGCCAGCGAGCACTTCGATGCGAGCGCCAGACGGCGTTCGTTCGATGACAACTTCTACCCGATCGAGCGCGATCGGGTGACACAGCGGAATGAGCATCGGAGTCTGCTTTGCCGCCTGAATTGCGGCGATCCGAGCAGTTGCGAGAGCGTCACCCTTCCCGAGCTCACCGGCAAACAGCTTCTCGGCGGTCACCGGTTCCATGGCCACCATGGCCTCTGCCACGGCAACCCGAACAGACGCCTTCTTTCCGCCCACATCAACCATGTGGACGTTGCCCTCGTCATCGAGGTGATTGAAGTCACTCATCGCCACGCCTTCCCTCCGGCCACCGGAACATCTCGAGTGTCACATCATCGCCAGCCGATAGCGAACCGACACCGACGGGAACCACCGCAAACGCGTCCGCAGAGGCAAGAGATGAGAGCATGTTGGAACCCTGTCCCCCTGACTTCACGGCCACGAACTTGCCATCTGAGTCCTGGGCGAGCATCGCACGCAGAAACACCATCCGATCCGGGTTCGTTTTGACGTCTTCACCCATGGTTCCTGCAATCTGAGTCCTGAGAAGATTGGTCGCACCCATCATGTGCAGGATCGAGGGACGGACGAGTTGCTCGAACGCGACGAACGACGACACAGGGTTGCCCGGCAGCCCGAACAGCGGAACATCGTTGATGGAACCGAATGCAAAGGGTTTGCCCGGTTGCATCGCGACCTTCCAGAACTCGACGGTTCCCATATCCCCTAGAACCTGTTTGACGTAGTCGTAATCGCCCATCGAGACGCCACCGGTCGAGACCACGAGGTCCGCCCTCGAAGCAGCGTCCTCGTAGGCCGAGCGAAGTTCCTCCGGATCGTCCCCGACGATACCGAGGTCGATGATCTGCACTCCGAGTTCGGTCAGCACCGCGCGAAGAAGCACTCTGTTGGAGTCCCTGATCGTTCCGGGAGCAAGATCGCGAGTCGCGTAGGGCACGACCTCGTCACCCGTCGAGATGACAGCGACCGAGGGTATATCCGAGACAACAGGGCTCAGGCCCGCACTTGCTAGCCCGGAGACGTGGCGAGCGGTCAACCGCACGCCGGAGTCGACGACGACATCTCCCGGGGACGTGTCCCCACCACGAGGCCTGACGTCTTGTAGCGCCGGAGCACTGACCGTGATCGTGACCTCATCAGTTCCGACGGCCTCGGTGTCCTCGACGCGAACTACCGCGTCTGCACCGCTTGGCATTGGAGCGCCCGTCATGATTCGGACCGCGGTACCAGGAACGACGGTCGACACAGGAACGGAGCCGGCCGCGACATCCTCGATCACCTTCAGAGTCACGGGCGCCTGTGCGACGTCGGTGGCAATCACAGCGAATCCGTCCATCGCGGAATTGTCGAATGGCGGTACGTACTCCCTCGCCAACGCAGGCTGTGCCGTGACTCGCCCGACGCTTGATCCCGCGTCTACCGGCCCGCAGCCAAGCCGCGGCATGGCTGCCAGCACTTCGGCCCTCGCCTCGGCAAGTGGTTTCATCCGGAGACCCTCTCTTCGCTCGAACCGATCAGTCTCTTGATATTGCTCGAATGACGCACCAGCACGAAGATAGCGATTACGCCCGTCCACGCGAGTTCGGACGCGGATCGGCCTGCAAGCCACATGGCAGGCACAGCCAGTGCCATCGTGGCGATGGATGCGATCGAAGCGGTCTTCCAGACGGCAACCATCACGATCCATACGACAGCGAGAATTGCTCCGACGCCCGGCGCCAGAAAGAGAAACCCGCCAATTGCAGTCGCAACACTCTTTCCGCCGCTGAACCCGTGCCAAACCGGGAATGTGTGTCCAACAACGGCGACCAGGAGGGTGACGAACCCGAACTCGGGCCCAACCGCGACGGAACCCAGCCATGCCGCCGCCGCTCCTTTGATGCCATCGCCAACGAGGACAAGGACTGCTGAGCGTCTTCCAATGACGCGCAACACATTCGACGTGCCTGGGTTACCAGAACCCTCCGACCGGATATCGACACCTTGGGACGCGGAAACGAGAATCGCGAAGCTGATGCTGCCGAGGAGATACGAAACAATGAGGGCAAGCGAGCCGGGTATCAGGGGTTCCACACCCCAATTGTAGGAAGCGGCCACGTCTGTTGAAAGACCCTCCCCGTGGCTTCGTGCGCCGCAAGGAGGGGAAAAGGTGGGGGTTCCCACGGCGCCCACGGGGAGAATCTCACCTCCAGAGTCTTGCAGCAGTATCCAGATGATGGAAGGGGCAATCTTGCCGACAGAACCGCAGGCAAGGGGGTTCAAACGCACCACAGACTCAGATACGTTGATGGTGTGCTCTGGCTTGGTCGACCCCCGTACCTGAGATGGATTGCTGCAGGTGCGTTGGTGATTGCCGCGTTTCTGTGGGACGTCTCCGAGCGGGCGACAGAACCGTTCCCATTCGCTGCGATCGAGCTCGCCAGAGGCCAGACGATCACGGGGGACGACGTCGAGTGGCGACAGGTGCCGGTCGGTTCACTCGTCCTCCCAAATCTCGTCGGCGCAACCGCGGCAGTCGCGATCCGGTCGGGCGACCCCATCACCACTTCGCTCTTATCAGCGGAAACGAGTCTCGGTGCGAACAGCTGGGCCGTGCCGGTGTCGCTGCCGGTCGGTGCCACACGAGGGACTTCAGTCAAGCTTGTATTCGCGGATGGCAGCGATGTCGTCGGCGTCGTCACAGAACCGGCGACCGCCGACCCACTCGGATTCGACTCAACCGGCCTGGTGGCAGTGACCGGCGAAGCAGCCAACGCTGTCGCCATTGCTGCGGCAAACGGTGATCTGGTCGTGCTCATCGCACCGTGATGAATATCACAGCATGTAGGCGGCGAAGGACCCGAATGTGATGCAGTACAGCCCGAACGGCGCGAGCCCAATGCGGGTGAGCACCCGCAGAAGGATGGCGATGGCGGCGTATCCCGTCAGACCCGCAACGATCATGCTCACCCAGACCGTCGCGGGAATCGCTCCGCCGGAGTTCACCAATTCAGCAATCTGGAAGAGACCAGCTCCTGCGATCACAGGGATGCCAAGAAGGAACGCGAACCTGGCGGACTCGGTACGGCCCACGCCACGGGACAGACCAGCAGATATCGTCATGCCGGATCGCGAGATGCCAGGAATGAGCGCGAGCGATTGGGCGAGGCCGATCAGGAACCCGTCGCGCGGCCCAACATCTTCTGTTCGCTTGTCACCGAGACGGAGCTGGGTGGTCGCCAGGAGGACGACCCCGGTGGCAATCAGCATGTAGGCCACCGCCTTTGGATCCGAGACCAATTCCTCGATCCTGTCCTCGAAGAGCAACCCAAGTGTCACTGCCGGCACGGTTCCTATGACGATGATCGTTATCAGTCGGCGGGCGGGCCTATCGAACTTTGCCATCTTCGCGATGTCGCGTCTGTAGTACACGACAACGGCAGCGAGCGTTCCCAGGTGGATAATTGCGTTCGTGGCCAAGTCGGGACCTGGCCGGTCCAGCAGGGCGGGTATGAGCACAAGGTGACCGCTCGACGAGACCGGCAGAAACTCTGTGAGTCCTTGGATGATGCCCCACAAGATGGCGTCAACCATCGGAGGCCTCCGGGTTCGATTCCGGCGAAGGCAACTCGTGGACTGGTACCGCGACACGCGCGATGCGCCGAATGAAGTGATGAATTCGCTTCAGATTCGCCATCACGTCCGTCTCAAACCGGTACGTCGCAATCCGGTTGGGCTCATCGACGACGAGCCGCTCGAACTGACGGTCAAGGGCCTCGTCTTCTCTGTGCTGAATGTCTGACTTCATCTTCTTCGCGGAGCGTGCCGAGTCGAAATCCTTCTGCGTCACGGCAATAAGCGCGAGTTCGAGTGCCTCGACCACGGACTGGTGATACTGCTCGATCAATCCCCGTGTCTCCGCGCTCACTTCAATGGCGCCCATCATCTTCTCGCGACCGAGGGCGATCAGGTTCGTCTCGATGATGTCACCGACCGCCTCGATCGCGTTGGTCGCAGCAAAGAGGTCCACGAGTTCAGCGCTCTGGTCCTGATTGAGCTTGACCTGTGAAATCTCACCCAGGAACTCAATGATGTGCCCGTGAATCGAGTCGACCTCATCGTCACGGGCTTCAATCTCAGCCATGGTGTCGATATCTCCATCGAGGATTGCCGGAAGGACGTCGACCAGCATCCCCTCGACCCGGCGAGCCATTCGCAGCATCTCCATACGTGCTTTCGCCAACGCTATCCCCGGCGTGCGCAGCAGGCCGAGATCGAGGAACTTCGGCTGGATCTCGCCGGCAGCCGGACGGTCAGGCATGATCCGAATGACGAGAGCAGCAAACGGTGCAACGAACGGAAGGACAAGGAGCGCATTGATCACATTGAATACCGTGTGAGCGTTGGCGATCTCCCTCGGTACGCCGCCGCCGACGGACTCGACCCAGGACACAAGTAGGCCGATGAACGGCAGCCATACCAGCACTCCCGCCGTGTTGAAGATGAGGTGCGCCATGGCTGCTCGTTGTGCCTCTCGTGGCTTGCCGATGGCTGCGAGAAGGGCCGTCACGGAAGTACCGATGTTCGCACCGAGCACGAGCGCAATGCCTGCCTCTAGCGTGATCAGGCCCTGACCAGCGAGAACGATGACGATTCCGGTGGTCGCGGACGACGATTGGACGAGCGCCGTGAAGAGCGCTCCAACGAGGATGCCGACAAGGGGATTGCTCAGGGCTTCCATCACATCGAGGAAGGGTTCATACGTGCGGAGGGGGTTCATGGCATCCCCCATCACGACCATTCCGAAGAACACCATCCCCAGCCCGGTAATCGCTATGCCCTGTGACTTTCTGCGCTCGCGCTTCGCGAGCTTGGACCAGACGAATCCACCAGCCATGAGCGCGAGCGCCCAACTCGTGACCTTGAATGCAATGATCTGCGCTGTGATCGTCGTACCGATATTGGAACCGAGGATGACCGGAATCGACTGGACGAATGTCATCAGGCCTGCGGTGATGAAACCGACGAGGAGCACAGTGGTCACCGAGGAGGACTGCACGACAGCTGTGATACCTGCGCCGGTGAGGAGGCCAGAGAACCGGTTCGACGTCAGCCGCTCAAGAACGCGGCGGGCGCGACCACCGACGATCACTCTGAGAGCCTCGGTCATCATGTCCATACCGATCAGGAACAGAGCGAGACCACCGAAGAGGCCAAAGAGCAGTGTGCCCCACTTGATCTCGTCTGAAGTTTCTACGACAACCTCGGCTGCCTGGAAGAGAAGAGGAATCATTGGCCGTATGCGGACGAGATTCTGAGCTGCTCAGCGATCTTGACATTCACGAGAGCCGGAACTCCTGAGTCCTGCGCCCGTTCAAGGGCGGGCCTGATCTCGGATGGCTTCTCAACGAGTTCGCCGTATCCGCCGAGTCCTTCGACCATCTTCTCGTACGGCCGGAAGCCGATCTCTGAGAGATGCACGCTTCCGGGATGCGCCATGCGGTGAATGGCCTTGATGTTGTTCCATGCACCGTCGTTTCCGACGACCCCGACGACCGGCAGTCCATGGCGAATGAGCGAGTCAAACTCCATGCCGTTGAATCCGAATGACCCGTCTCCATAGACAATGCCGACCCGCGTGTCCGGCTCGATCGTCTTCGCTGCGAGCGCGAACGGCGCGCCAACGCCGAGGCAACCGAAAGGACCCGGATCGAGGAGCCCTCCCTGGCGGGACGTTTGGAGCCACTTGGCAGTTGTCGAGACGATGTCGCCGCCGTCGGCCGCAACGATGGCGTCTTCTCCGAAGAACTCACCGACCTCGCGGGCGAACCGTTCCGGGTGGATCGGGTCTTCGTCAGAGAGCGACAGCTCGTATGCTGCGTCGTGCTTCGCCTTCTCGGCTGCTGCGATGCCCACAGTCCACTCCGGGTCGCTGGACTTGCCGAGGTCGCTGAGACGCGTCGCGAGCTGTGCCACCACAGCACCTGGGTCCGCAACGACACCAACGCTCGCGTCCCTGTTCCATCCGATCTTGGAAGGGTCCGCATCGATGTGGATGACCGTTGCATCCTTGTTGATCTTCTTGCCGAAACCGGTCCTGAAATCCCAGTCAACGCCGAGGGCGAGAATCACATCGGCATCGCGGAGTGCCGAGCCACGTGCCCGGTTGCCGAGGTAGGGGTGCCGGTGGGGCAGCGAACCCCTGGCGAGGCTATTGAGATACGTCGGAGCCCTGAACGACGACACGAACGCATCGAGTACCGCAGGAAAGTCGGGCTGTTGGGTCCATCGCAGACCCGTTCCACCGAAGACGACCGGATGCTCGGCAGCCTTGAGCAGTCCGACGATCTCGTCGAGAGTCTCCTCTATTACTCCAGAGGCACGGTTCGCGCGAAAGTCACTTGGCCACACGATCGCGTCCTCATCGACAAGGTCCCCGGACACGTTCCACGGGGTATCGAGGAACACAGGACCGCCACGATTCGAGTACGCATGCCGGACCGCCATTGCTATGTACTCGGGATATCGGCCCGTGTCCCACGCAGTATCAGACCAGCGCGTGATCGACTCGAATAGCTTGGGGTGATCCATCTCCTGGAGCCCACCCTTGAGATCCTCGTTGGTTGGATGGCGACCACCAATGAGCAGCATGGGGGTATTGGCAAAGTAAGCGTTCGCAACACCGGTCAGAGCGTCGGTAACACCGGGACCCGCTGTGACCACAGCGACACCGAGCTTCCCTGTCAGCCGAGCGTACGCGTCGGCAGCGTGCGCTGCTGCCTGCTCGTGGCGCACGTCCACGACATTGATGCCTTCTGCGACAAATCCATCCATGATGGCAAGAATGTGGCCACCGGTGAGGGTGAACGCAGTATCGACGCCTTGGGCTTTGAGCGCCCGTGCGAGCACATGTCCGCCGCTGATCTTCGCCAATGCGCCTCCGTAGTGATTCGGTGTCAACAGTAGACACGGCGCCGAACCGACGGAAACTTTGCTGGAAGAACCAGCGTCCTACGCTTGTTGCACACCTCAACCGTCACATAGGAATTGCATGTTCAAGAAGAGACCGAAGGCCCGCAAGCTGAGCCACATCAACGAGATCGATGAGTTGACCAAGTCGGGCAAGCCCGTGCTTGTCGACTTCTACCAAGTCGGGTGCGCACCATGCCAGGTCATGGACGGCATCTTCAACGAACTATCCCGTGAGTACGGTTCATCCGCCCATGTGGTGAAGGCTGACATCGGCAACATGCCGGACGCGGTGTACCGCTACAAGATCCGCTCAACACCCACGATGGTACTCCTCGGTGCTGCCACGCCAAAGAAGGCAAAGAAGGGCAAGAACCGTCAGGGCGGCAAGGTATCGAACCAGCGACCCGTCACCCAGAGGTGGCGAGCATCCGGACTCGTGAAGAAGGATCAACTCACGCGCCTTCTTGAGTCCAACGGTGCCCGCCGCGTCAACGCGTAGGGCAACCTGACGGATCAGCTGTAGTCGTAGAAGCCTGTCCCCGACTTCCGACCAAGCAGGTCTGCTTCGACCATGCGCCTCAGGAGGGGCGGTGCTGCGTACCGAGGGTCGCGATACTCCTCAGAGAACGAATCGGCGACAGCCAACATCGTGTCGTTTCCGATGAGGTCCGACAGCGCCAGCGGTCCCATGCGATAGCCGGCACCGTTCACCATTGCGGCGTCGATGTCCTCCTTGGTCGCAAAGCCCTCCTCGAACATGCGAATGGCCTCCAAGATGTATGGGCAGAGCAGCTTGTTGACGATGAATCCTGCGCGGTCCTTCGCACGAACAACCGTCTTGTTGAGGATGCCTGACGCAAACGAAGCCGCCCTGTCCGCGACCGAATCGTCCGAAACCACTGTCGAGATGATCTCAACGAGGGGCATCACCGTTGCGGGATTGAAGAAATGCATACCGATCACGGATTGAGGACGGCTGGTCGCCATTGCGATCTGGGTGATCGGGATCGACGATGTGTTCGACGCGAGGATCGCATCCGGTGATGTGACGATCTGGTCGATCATCAAGAAGAGGTCGCGCTTCACATCAACGTTCTCAACGACTGCCTCGATCACAAGGTCGCGGTCGGCGAACGACTCGAGACTCGTAGTGAACGCGAGATTCGCGAGTGCGCGATCTCGGCCACCTTCGTCGATCTTGTCCCTTTCGAGTGCCTTGGCGAGTGAGCGCTCAATTCCGGCCTTCGACTTGTCGGCCAACTCTGCCGTCATCTCGACGATGATGACGTCGATTCCAGCCTTGGCGCAGACCTCGGCGATACCGCCACCCATCTGGCCCCCACCGACGATGCCTACCTTCTCGATAGCCATGTGCAACCCTTTCGACTCGATGGGGACATGGTACGTTGGGGAGCCGACGTGGGATTCAGCCGTCAATGACCTGGCGGATTCTCGATAGCAGAGAATGCTTGGCGTCTGGCTTCGATGATCTCGAATCCGATCTGTTCAAGCGTGTCCATGAGCCAGAGATAGGCAGGCTTTCCCGGCCGATAGTCGGCCTCGGCCATTCCCTGGATTCTCCCCTGCTCCTGGAGGGCCTTGACCTTCGCATGATTGTTGTGTGGTTCAACCGTGTAGACGCCGAGCGTTCGTCCGCCGCTGGTGTTGAGAATCGAGAACGCCGGAACATCCGATGGGCCATCGGCGACGTACACGATGTTCTTCATCGGTACCCGGCGATGATCTGGGGCCATGCGAGCGTTCACATCAAGACCTCCGATCTTGTTGACGCCCTTGTTGATCTCGAAGATCGCCCGCGTCTTGGACGTGTTGTCGATCGTATATCCGACGTGGCTGATTGGCCCAGGTCCGGATGGAACTGGCAGGCGCTCGAGGTAGCCAGGCTCAGCAACATCCTCGATGAACGTGTTGGCCCAAATCCCATCGACCACGGGGCCGAAGACTGACCCTTCGATCATCTCCTGCAGCCCGGTTGACACGATGTAGTGCTCCACCGCTATGCCTTCGTCAACGAACTCAGGAATCTCGCCGATGTGCTGGCGCGTTGCCTCCATGAAGTCCGGCATGCCAGGCACCGGTTCGAGGTCCTTCCCGAGCTCCCTCAGCTTCGCGTTCGATAGGCCGTCGAAGACTCCTTCACGCACGTAGGTGAGGAGATGCCCAAGGTACGCAGTGTCCCTCTGGATGACCACCCCGTTGCGGTCGTAGTAGTCGACGAGCCCTTCGACCTCGGTCCAGAAATCCTCAGGGTCCACTCCGTACGCATCGAAGATCGGGTCCTGCATGTTGGAAGGGATGAGCGTCTTGTCGAAATCCCAAACGAAAGCAATGACGGTCTGGGTGTAGAGCGGTGCTGGCATGACAGCAGCCTAGGTGCGGCGGCCGGGGGCGGCGAGCCGACTAGGGCGTTTCGAAGCCAGAGAACCGAACAGAGTCATCGTCGAACCACCAGCCCTGCAGGGTGCACGGTGTACCCCGCAGCTCCGTATGCGCTTCACCAAGTCGGTCGAGAGAGATGATTACGTTGAGCAGCCACGAGCGATCATCGAGGGCCCAAGCCACCTCGGAGAGGATTCCGACAGCCGTATCAGCGTCGAGAACTATCTCCACCATACGGGAGCGCTCAGCGACGACAGCACGAACGGCGCCTGCGTCGACAGGTGAGTCAAGGAACTCCGCGAGAGACATCTCGGTCGCTTCGTCAACGTGCGCACGATGGGCACCGAGCACCGCTTCAGAAACGAAATCAACGCTCGTTCTTGGTTCCTGTACAGCTACCGCCATGTCCGCCTCCGCATTGAATAACACCATTGTAATTCAAAACGGGTCCGAGTGCGAATGATTACTTGACGAGCGCCACCGAGTAGGCGCCTGACTCGGCGTCGAAGTCCATCTCGACGATGCCCTTTGCGGTTGCGGCCTTGACGAACTGCAGGAATCCGCCGTATCCGTACTGCTTCTCTGAGAAGTCGGGATCGGCTTTTCTCATGTCATCCTTGAGACCTGAGAGCGCAACGGGGTCCTTCGACTTGAGGTTCTTGAGCGTCGAGACAAGGAGCTCAAAGGCTTCACCCTCTCCCCTGCCCTCCGCGGGAAATGACGCCACTGGGTCGCCTTTTCGCGATGAGACATCGAGGTGCACGATGCCACGCTCGGCGAGATTTCGCATGAGCTCGCTGAAGGAGCGGAACCCGTAGTCGCTCTCGGAGAACGTCGAATCCTTCCTCAGCAGAGCCCGCTTGAGCTGGGAGATACGGATTTCATCGTCTGCCGACCGCTGAAGTCCACTGAGGGTGCGCGACACGAGTCCAGTGAGGTTTTCGATGTTCTGCGCTGGTTGCTCAGGAGATGACGTGCCTCTTCGAATGACTTTCGCTTGCGGGAGGTCGACGCCGTCGAGGTTCTCATAGAAAAGGAACTCGTCGCACGCGGGTGGAAGCAGTCTTGATGTCGAGGCCTTGAGGCCAACGCCGATCACCTGCCTGTTCAGTTCCCTCAGCTTGTGGACGAGCGGACTGAAGTCGGAGTCACCGGTGCACAGCACGAAGGTGGTGATGTAGTCGCGCTCGAACGCTAGCTCGATGGCGTCGACGGCCATCTTGATATCGGCGGCGTTCTTGCGGACAGCTCCTCTGCGCTGGGGAATCTCGATCAGCTCGACATGGTTGTCGACCAGCATCTGCCGGTCGTCGTTGAAGTACGTCCAGTCGGCGTACGCCTTGCGCACCACGACTCTTCCCCGCTCGGCAAGCGCATCCGCAATCGGTCGGAAATCGAAGGGGATGCTGAGATCCTCCCGAGCGCCGATAGCGAGGTTCTCGTAGTCAATGAAAAGTCCGATTCGTACATCTTCCATGTGGGCAGGGTATCAGCCAGCGGGTCCGGTACCGGCATTCCACCCGGCCAACACATCGGTCGACCAGTTGTGACACATCTCAACAACCGTCGCTGGGTCGATGCCATCGGTTCTCAGAATGGGTTCTCCGAACGCGACCTTCACCTTGGTGCCGAATGGAACGGGGAACATGTTGTGGTCGAACACCCGCCACGAACCGTCGATGACGGTCGGGACGATCTGGAGGTCAGGGGCTCCCTCCATGAGGGCGGCGACCCCACCAACGCTGTACCTCCCGAGGGATCCGTCCCGTGACCGCGTCCCTTCTGGGAAGATGACGGCGGAGACGTCGCGGCTTTGGCAGGCAGCAGCGAGATCGGTGATCGCCTCCATCGCTTGGGCCCGATCTCCCCGGTCGATGAGCGCGTTCCCTCCGCGGCGGAGGTTGAGGCTGATCGAAGGGATCCCCTTCGCAAGCGACCGTTTCGCAACGTATTTCGGAAAATTCTTGATGAGGATGCCACCAAATATTGGGACGTCATACATGCTCTGGTGGTTTGAGACGAATAGGTATCCCCCCGAGTCATTGAATCGGTCAAGGCCCTCGACATCGAATCTGACCGCTGAGATTCGAAAGGCACCCAGAAGCGTCCACTGCAGAGCCGCCATCGTCCACTCGAAGGGTCGGAGTCCGAAGAGCAGGGCGACACGACCCACAAGATCGAAAATGAGGAGCGTGAGTCCGAACGCCATAACCGTGGGAATCGAGAACACCCAGTCACGGATCGACCCAATCATCGTGTGTGATCGAGCCAATCGAGCAGCACACCGGTAACTGCCCCGGGCTGCTCCTGCTGCGTCCAGTGCCCCGAGTCCGTGATCGTGACGGTGGTCAGCTGCGGTATCCAACGCTCCATGCCCTCTGCGAGGCTCAGCGGAAGCACCGGATCAGCATCCGCTGCAATCATCAACGTTGGTTGCGTGATTGGTGCCTGGAGGTACTGCGCGAATTGCTCGTTGTTGACATCGATGTTGCGATAGAAGTTGACGGGACCACTGATGCCCCCCGACGTGAAGGCGTTCAGGAAGTAGTCGAACTCATGATCGCGGAGGAAATCCTTGTTCCCCGCGACCATCGCGAACACGCCTTCTAGCCATGCACGGGGATCGGCCTCGAAGAGCGCCTCGACAACCCCCTCGTCCTGGAACATGAGAACGTATCCGAACCGGTCCGCGAGCTGCTCCCGAATGACATCCGTTGTCGGGAACCCGGCGCATGAACCGCGGTATGGCACGTTGAGGGACACCACCCTCGAAACTCGTTCCGGATGCGTGACTGCCGTCGACCACGCAACAATGCTTCCCCAGTCATGGCCCACGATGGTCGCTGATTCGATACCGAGCCCATCGAGGATGCCTATGACGTCGTCAACAAGATGGGTCAGGGTGTACTCGGAGACCGCCTCGGGCTTCGATGAGTCGCCGTAGCCTCGCTGATCAAAAGCTATCGCTCGGTATCCAGCTCCAACGAGGGCTGGAATCTGATAGCGCCACGAGTACGCCAACTCGGGAAAGCCGTGGATGAGTACGACGGCGTCGCCTGCGCCCTCGTCGTCAACCGCGAGGCTTACGCCATTCGTCTCGATTCGCTTCACGTCACCCTCGCTTTCGCCCAGACGATAGCGGGCAGCCAGCGTTGGCCCTGTGTGTGACATGTCGGAATTCCGACAGTCGCGACTCCCGGAACGAAAACCAGGCGTTTCTGTGTGGACGATGGCGAATAGCACACGACACCAGCAGGGGAAGAAGCGCGCGCAGCAGGACGCGAGACGCCGGAAGGCGCAACGCGCAAAGGTCATTCGCAACTCCTTGATCGGTGCCCTCCTGCTGGTTGCGGCGGTCGCTGCTCTCGTCAGGACGTGGCCCGAACCAGACGTCGGGTCGACCGAAGCTGAGGCGTGGGATCTTCCAGCGCTCGTCGGAGAAGGCCGCTACGCGTTGTCGGACTTCAGCGGGCAGCCGACGGTTGCCGTCTTCTTCGCTTCGTGGTGCACCGTGTGTGAAAACGAGATTCCCGAATTCCTTGCCGCGAGCAGGCAGCTCGGGGACGATGTCAACTTCGTTGGGATCAACTCGCAGGACAACGGCCGCGGCGGTGGCGATGCCGACAAATGGGGCATCACTGGTGAATGGCCGATTGCGCGCGACATCGGCGGGCGAAGCCAGTCGGGACTCTCCGTTGACACGTTCGGAGCGAGGGGTATGCCACTCACCGTGATCTACACACCCGAAGGCGGTGTGGCCCACATTCAACGTGGCGGTATCTCTGGCCAACAGCTCATCGATCTGCTCTCGCAGCTCGGTCTCCAGAGCTGACGCTCGCTGGTCAGGGGCCAATAGCGACTGCCCCAACTGAGGGGGATCAGCTGGGGCAGTCAAGACGACCGGGTGCGGGTGGGACCGTTTCCGACCGTCTTTCCTGTCGATGCGAGTCGCGGAAGGAAGGTGGAGAGAGAATGCGACCCGCCCGACAGAAATCTGTGGTTCGAACCGCCTCTTGTGAAACGATTCACGAGTTAGACGCTCGACTCACTCACCCAGGTTCCCAGTTCCCCCCGGTCACACGAACCCAGGGTTGCCAGTGCCGAATACGGGTGTGGGGGCCCAGAGAAGGGGATGCACTACAAGATCATGCGGCGAGCACACCACGGACAGTGGTGATGACGGTGTCGGGCGCATCGTGAACGTCAGCCCAGGTGAATCGAAGAATCCGCCAACCACATTGCACTGCCATCCGGTCGCGTTCGCGATCCTGTCGCATAGCCTCGACCTGCATGTGCCAACGGCGGGAGTCCCACTCGATCGCCACGCGCTCGCTCGGGAACGCCACATCGAACCGTCGATTGGTGGCCCACGGAGTCGGGTACTCCTGAACGAACCCTTCGATGCCAGAGTCAACCAACAGCTTCGTTCCATCCCGCTCGAGCACGGTGCCGGTAGGCTGATCGCCGGATCTCTCTTCGATGACAGCGCGCATCGATGCCACGCCTGGTTTGCCTTTGCGAGCGACGGACTTGAGGACCGAGTCAAGTGCTTCGATCGTGCATAGGTTCTCGGCAACTGCTTCGTCGACAATCACCGCCAGGTGCCGAGGCGATACGAGCGGAGAGAGGTCAACAACCGTGCGATCGGGCGACGTCAGCGGTAGGCCGCGGGCCGTCGCCACATGATCGTCGTCGAGGTCGTCATATCGGTGAATAGTCACTCCTGGAAACACGTGTGTTGTCTTGGATGGCACCGCGACGGAGACGATGTTCCGCGGAACTCGAGGCATTCCATGAATCGCCGCAGCGGAGTGATGCGAGATAATCGAACCGGGCAACACGGCGACCGCAGCCCGGACAAGGTCGAGACGACCGGAGGATTTCAGCAGCCTGTATCCGCCGCGAGCGACGCGCTTCCACTCGCCGGATGAAAGACGGCGAGCTATCCCGGACGAGCTGAATCCGGCATCGATAGCTTGGGAACGGAGCACGACGCCCCCTTGACTCTGCGCAGTTTCGAGAAGTCGGTTGGTTGAGTTCATACGACCAACATGCCACGCCGCAGTGACACGTTCGCCAGCCGCCCTTCTCTGGGCCGGTATTGCCGCATGCGGCACTGGCAACCCTGGGTTCGTATAGCCGATGCTTCTCTGGGCCCCTGTTGCCGTATACGGCACTGGCAACCCTGGGTTGCAGTGACCGGGGGTTAGGAGTTGATGAGGGGGGCGAGGGGGCGGGCGCTTTGATTGGCGATTGCTAGATGGCGGTCGTGGTAGCGGACGAGCTGGCTGTGTTGGCGGGGGCTGAGCGTCTGACAAACGTAGTCCCAGTGGAGCGCAACGATGTCACCCGGAACCATCGCAGACCGGTTCTCCACAGGCATCCTCGCCGACTCGATCGTCTCGGCACCGTGCGCAAGAACCTGTCCGTCCCAAGTCAATCGAGCTGACTGGACAAGGACATCGTTTCCGACCTGCTCCACAACAGTGCCCCACCTGATCCTGCAACGGTCGATCACTTCAAGCGCATGATCGGCATACCCCTCCCTCAGCAGTCCGACCCATGGATACACACAGAAAACATGGAACGCATGGTTCGGGACGCCACCAACAATCCCATCGGCAAGAACTCTCCAACGCGCTCCAGCGCGTGGACGGAACCGTTCCTCAATCGAATTCCCCCACGCCAACGTGTCGACATCCGCAAGGATGTTGTTCCCCAGCCAATATGCCTCGACCACTTCGTGGGATAGTGGATCAGCACCGACCGATTCGGCAAGGAACTTCAGGTACGGCCACGCTCCCTCGAACTGCTGTGCAACGGCTCGCATTTCGTCTGCGCCAGCATCGCCAGCAGCGACAAGTTCGGCGACCAGCTCAGGGTCGGCGGGGCCGCAGTACCCGTACGCGTTCGGAGGTAGTGCGAATCGGGCGAATTGGGCGGGACCTGAGATCACTTCGCCGGCACCGCCTCCGGCTCGGAACGTCGCATACCCGCGACAATCGCCACGGCCGCGCCTGCCGCAACGAGTCCAAGACCCGCCGTTGATGGCAGCGCCTTGCCGAGCACGAGGCTGTTCAACGATGCAGTGATGATGAATCCGCCAACAAGAACCGCGGTGACGTCGATGGCAGGAGCTCGAGCAAGCGCCGCGTACCAGGTGCCTACATAGCCCGCGAGAACTAGTCCGGTCACGAGCACCCAACCGATCTGGGCAGCACCGAGCTGACCCATTGCAGCGAACGCACCGCTGGCGATACCCCACACGATCAGCAGCAACGCTCCCCCGGCCATCCGGGCAACAGCAACCGTCATGGAACTCATCGAGCCAAGCAATCTCTTCGCAACTATGACCTCCATCGACCACAGCAACGTCGCACCGAGCATCATCATCTCTCCGGTTCCGAACGTGAAGTCGCTCAGCCCGCCGAAGATGAGGAATTGACCAACGATCAGGAGAGCGATGACCGCGAAGTGAATCGGACGAATCTTCTCGCGAAGGAGTCCGACCGCAAGGATTGCTACCCAGATGATCAACGTCTTGTGTAGGAATGCTGCCTGACCACTCGACGCGCGGGCGAAGCCTTCGAAGAAGAGCGCGAACGCCACGCTTCCCCCGACAACCGCTACGGCGATGAGTCCCAACCACTGCTTTCCAGACGTCGGCCGAGTGAGCCCCTCCTTCGAGTGACGCCTCGTCGCTACAACACCGATGGAGAGGAGGGCGAGCGCCGCGATCAGGTTCTTGAAGGTGGTGTAGGTCGTTGCACTCGCAAGCCCCCCTCCCACCCAGGAGCGGACTCCGTATCCATTGATGAACACGGCGAACCCGCTGATGACAGCCGTCGCGACCGCCAACATGATCCCCTTCTGCCTGCGAGCCATCGTGGCGAACATCGGCCAGAACCTCCTGGTTGGTATGTCCCATATAATAGCGTAGACTGTAACTAAGGATTTAAGAAGAGCATATCCGGAGGCCACATGTCCGCCAAGGTTGTCAGCTTCGAGAAGTTCCCGACACTCATCGGCGCACTCCAGGAATCCGGCCACACCGTGGTCGGACCAACCGTCGGAGAACATGCAATCGTCTATGACGAGATCCTGACGATCGATGACCTTCCGATAGGCGTCGGCGACAGCCAAGAGTCGGGAACCTACACCCTCACCAGACGACCGGACAACGCACTCTTCGGCTACACGGCGGGACCGACAACTTGGAAGCGATTCCTTTTCCCTCCACGCGAAACGCTGCTCAACGTCAAGAACGTCGACGGCACGCTGATCTTCGACTCGACGCCGCCTTCGTTGACGAAGTACGCATTCGTTGGCGTCCGGCCTTGTGAGATAGCGGCGATGCAGATTCAGGACCGCGTCTTCATCGGTTCAGATATGGTTGACCCCCATTACGCATCCGCACGGTCGTCGATGTTCACCGTCGCGGTGAATTGCGCTGTTGCCGGCGGCACGTGCTTCTGCTCGTCAATGGACACCGGCCCGCGGGTGGCCAACGGTTACGACCTCGCTCTCACCGAGGTGATTGACGGAGACCGGCATGAGTTCATCATCGAGGCCGGTTCGACCGCAGGGGAAGAGGTCCTCGACGCCATGGAAGGACGGGACGCAATCGACGCCGACTTCGCTGCCGTCGACGCGATCGTGGCCAACACGGCTGCCCACATGGGGCGGACCATGGAGACGGAGGATGTCTATGACGTTCTCTTGGCAAGTCTGGAGAGCACACACTGGGACGATGTCGCTAAACGATGCCTGAGTTGCACCAGTTGCACACTGGTGTGTCCGACATGCTTCTGCTCGACGATGGAAGATATCTCCGATCTCAAGGGCACGGCAAGCCGCCAGCGCAGATGGGACTCATGCTTCACGATGGAGTTCACAAACCTCCACCAGCACTCCGTTCGATCGACAACAGCAACCCAGTACCGGCAGTGGATGACCCACAAGCTCGCGTATTGGCAGGACCAATTCGACACAATCGGATGCGTTGGCTGCGGGCGATGCCTCACCTGGTGCCCCGCGGGAATCGACATCACCGAAGAAGTGAAGAAGCTCCGAACTGCAGCAAAGGCGGTGGCCGTATGAACCTCGAAGATCTACGAGCGACGAGCAGACTGATCGCCCGACTCGATGACGACGAATTCGACTTCTTCGAGTCGCTCGCCACGGAGATCATCCTTGCTCCTGACGAGGTGCTGTTCCGCGAGAACGGTGAAGCGAAACGCTTCTTCATCATCGCCAGAGGGATCATCTCCCTCGAGGTTGAACGAGCAGCCAAACCATCGACAACGGTCCAGACTGTGAGCGAGGGCGCACTGCTCGGATTGAGCTGGCGCCTCGAGCCACACCGATGGATGTGGACGGCGCGTGCCATGACCGAAACACGACTTGCCGTGTTTGACGCTGCATTCATGCGGACCGAGTGCGCAAGCAACAGCGACCTTGATCGGCTGATGTGGGAAGCGGTCGCGAAGGAGGCTTCCGAACGGCTCCAACACACCCGAATCCAAATGCTCGACCTGTATGGGAGTGGCTGACATGATTCTTGCCCCAGCCCTTGATCATGGAGACGTCGTCGATTCGATGCTTCCAAGGCCGTTTCGTGTCATCGCTAAGCGAGCCGAGACACACGACACAACGACGCTCGACCTCGAAGCAGCCGACGGCGGCACACCGATCGCGTTCACTCCGGGGCAGTTCGCGATGGTGTATGTCCACGGTGTTGGAGAGGTACCGATTTCGATCGCAGGCAACCCCGAAAGCCCCGAAGTACTCACTCACACCGTGCGAGCCGTCGGCGGCGTGACGAACGCGATCGTCGGGCTCAATCTTGGCGATGTAGTGGGCATCAGGGGTCCGTTCGGCAAGGGCTGGCCGAAGACGGTCGGCAAGGACCTGCTGGTCATCGCGGGAGGTATTGGGCTGGCGCCGGTTCGTCCGATGATCTACCACGCACTCGCGAACAGAGACGATTACCAATGTCTCGGTCTCGCCTATGGCGCCCGCGCCCCGAGCGAGGTCCTGTACAGGGACGAGCTGCGGGAGTGGAACGACCGTCTGGACATCAACATCGAGGTAACGGTCGACCGCGCTGAGCGTGGTTGGCGAGGATCTGTCGGGGTCGTGACACCGCTCGTTCAGCGATTGCGCTGTGCAGCCGGTGACGCCGTGGCGGTGATTTGCGGTCCCGAGGTGATGATGAAGATCGTGGCTCGAACACTTGCGGACCGTGGAGTTCTCGAAGAGAACATCTACGTGAGCCTCGAGCGCAACATGAAGTGTGGCATCGGTTTCTGTGGCCATTGTCAGTTCGGTTCAGACTTCATGTGCAAAGACGGGCCCGTTGTCCCGTACATGGCAGTTGCCAAGAGACTGGGGATCGGTTCGATATGACACTTACTGCGAAACCAAAGCTCGCCGTATGGAAGTTTGCATCCTGCGACGGGTGCCAGCTGACACTGTTGGACCTGGAGGACGAACTCCTCGACATCGTGGGAGCGATCGACATCGCCTACTTCCCGGAAGCAACGAGACGAGAGGTCGCAGGACCTTACGATCTCTCGCTCGTCGAAGGCTCAGTGACCACGGCACACGACGCAGTCCGAATCAAGGAGATCCGAGCTCAGTCAAAGACCTTGGTGAGCATCGGAGCATGCGCAACCGCTGGTGGAATCCAAGCACTGAAGAACTTCGCGGACGTCGACGAGTTCATCTCGATCGTGTACGCGAATCCCGGATACATCGACACGCTCAGTACATCGACAGCGATCGAGGATCATGTCACGGTCGACTTTGAGATGCGCGGATGTCCGATATCGAAGCATCAGCTGATCGAGGTCGTCGACGCATTCCTGCATGGAAGACGTCCAAACACTCCGAACCACAGCGTGTGCGTCGAGTGCAAGCTCCGCGGAACGCAGTGCATCATGGTTGCGAGCGGTATTCCCTGTATGGGACCGATAACGCACGCTGGATGCGATGCCTTGTGTCCTGCCTACAACAGGGGCTGTTTTGGATGTTTCGGGCCGTCGGCAGACCCGAACGTCGACTCCCTACGCGAGATCTGGCACGGTCTCGGGGCCACCGATCCCGACCTCGTGCGAGCGCTGCGGACGTTCAACGCCTACTCACCGGAGTTCAAGGAAGCGAGTACCAACTATGACAACTGAAAGGAAGACGCGAGAGATCAGCGTCGACTACCTCGCCAGGGTTGAAGGTGAGGGGGCGATGTATCTGAAGCTCGACGGTGACGAGATCCTCGATCTCGAGTTCAGCATCTTCGAGCCACCCCGGTTCTACGAGGCATTCCTCGTCGGCCGCAAGCCGTCTGAGGCCCCAGACATCACCTCACGGATCTGTGGAATCTGCCCAATTGCCTATCAGATGAGCGCCATCAACGCGATGGAATCTGCTGCCGGAACACACGTGCATCCCCAAATCAGAGCGCTACGACGGATGCTGTACGCAGGTGAGTGGATCGAGAGCCATGCGCTGCACGTCTACATGCTCCACGCACCCGACTTTCTCGGGTATGAGAGCGCCATCGAGTTGGCCGCGGACATGCCAGAGGTGGTCACGAACGCGCTGAGGCTCAAGAAACTCGGCAATACAGTGATGACGCTGATTGGCGGCCGCGAGATTCATCCCATAAACATGCGCGTCGGCGGCTTCTACCGCACGCCGACCCGCAGGGAACTCGGCGCGCTCGTCGAGGAGCTCGAGTGGGCGCTTGAGACCTCCGAGGCGACCGTTCGGTTGGTCTCCACATTCGAGTTCCCCGAGTTCGACATGCCATACGAGTTCGTCGCCCTCAGACATCCGGACGAGTACCCGATCACCGACGGACGTATCGTGTCGTCGGAGGGTCTCGACATCGATGTGTCAGAGTGGAACGAGCACTTCGAAGAGATTCACGTCGAGCGTTCGAATGCTCTCCACGTCAAACACCGTGAGCGCGGAACGTTCCACGTCGGGCCGATGGCGAGGTTCACGATCAACCACGACAAGCTCACTCCTCGTGCGCGAGCCGTTGCTGACGAGGTCGGGCTTGAGAAGGGCGAGAGGAATCCGTTCAAGAGCATCATCGTGCGCTCGGTCGAGCTCGTCCTCGCGTGCGAAGAGATCCTAAGACTGATCGACGGCTACGAGCGACCGCCGGAGCCGTGGATCCCGGTCGAGCCGAGCGATGGCGTTGGTCACGGCGTGAGTGAGGCGCCCAGAGGGCTGCTGTACCACCGATACGAGATCGATGGCGACGGGTTGATCGCCGACGCACAGATCGTGCCCCCGACAGCGCAGAACCAGCGCAGTATCGAGGCAGATCTCCGTGAGTTCGTGCTACCACGTACGCGGATGGAAGACGACAAGCTCAAGTGGCAGCTTGAGCAGGCCATACGAAACTACGACCCGTGCATCTCGTGTGCGACACACTTCCTCGACTTGAAGGTCGACAGGGTGAGCTAGCCATGGATCGAATTGTCATCGGCATCGGGAACCGCGACCGTGGAGACGACGGCGCAGGACTTGCCGTGGCGGAACTCCTCACTGGCGTCACGACACACACCGTTCGAGCCGGCGCAATGGACCTGTACGAACTGTGGACGGACAGCGATACGGTCGTAGTCGTCGATGCCATGCGATCGGGAGCTCCGCCAGGAACTATTCGTTCATTCGACGTCTCTACGACCCCCCTGCCGGGAGAGACCTTCTCGTCGACGCACTCGTTCGGACCGGCAGCTGGGATCGAGATCGCACGAGCGCTCGGCCGACTGCCGGCAGCGATCGAGGTCATCGGTATTGAGGCGGGCGATCTCGCGATAGGCGGCGAGCTCTCAGCTGAAGTGGCCAGTGCAGTTCAATCGCTATCGGAGGAGTTGTCACATGCATGAATCTCGACTCGCAGGTGATCTCGTCGACAAGGCTGTGTCTGTCGCGGCAAGCGTGGATACCGGCACAATCGACACGCTGCGCATCGAGATCGGAGCGCTCAACCACGCCACACCGAGTTCGCTGGGTTCGATTCTGCGAGATGCAGCGGCCGGAACCGTCATTGCGGAATCCGACTGGGACATCAGCAAGTCAGACGATGAGGCCGCTCCGAACGCCCTGGATGTCCGAATGGTTTCCGTAACGATCAGAGAGGTTCGGCCATGTGCGTAGCAATGCCAGGCAGGGTGATATCGATCGGGGATCCAATGCCGGGTGCCGTGTGGGGTGAGGTTGCGTTCGGTGATCGCGTGCTCGAGATCAATCTCGTCATGATCCCAGGCATCGAGGTAGGCGATCATGTTCTCGTCCACTCCGGGTACGCCGTGCGCACGGTCGAAGAATCCGTCGGAGTCGATGAAGTCGACTTGCTCACCCACGAACTCGGTGGGACCGACTAGCCAGCCGCACTCTCCCCTCGAAGACCCAGCACGCGTGATGCGCCGCGAGCATCGGTAGCCTGCGTCGCTCGAAGCAGGGACGATGAGGCAACCGGTCAATCCATGACGCTGCGAACACACGAAGCCACGAAGCGACAGCCGTTCTTTGGATGGCGCATTCTCATACTGGCGTCGATTACCGCTGCTCTCACCGGCCCTGGCCAGACAATCGGCGTCAGCGTGTTCGTCGATCACTTCATTGCTGATCTGGGCATCAGCCGCTCACAGGTTTCTACCGCGTATCTCATCGGCACGCTTGTAGCTGCATTGGGACTCCCGCTCATCGGCCGCCGAATCGACAGAGTTGGTGCGCGCCGCGCAATGATGATCATCGGATTCGCCTTTGGCGTGGCGCTCATCGGCATGGCCGGCGTGCGAGGCCTTGCGGCGCTCACGATTGGGTTCTTCGCCATCCGACTTACCGGGCAAGGGGCGCTCTCGCTTGTCAGCACGGTGGCAGTTACGCACTGGTTCGATCGAAAGCGAGGGACCGCGCTCGGCATCTTCAGCACGGCCATGGCGGTCCTCATGAGCCTTGTCCCCGTTGGGCTCAATCTCATCATCGAGGCGTACAGCTGGCAGGTCGCCTGGATTGTGTCTGGAATCCTGATCTGGGTCGTTGTCATCCCGATTGCTCGGTTTGGCATCATCGATCACCCGTCCGACGTCGGCCAGTACCCCGACGGGATCGATCCAACGAATGGCGCAGATTCCGCTTCGGTGAGCGTACGCGGTCTGGATAGGCGTGAGGCGATGCGAACTGCCCGGTTCTGGATAGTCGTCTCCGCATCTGGAGCGGTTGGCATGCTGTCCACCGCTCTCAATTTCCATCAAATCTCAATGCTCGGCGAAGCGGGACTCACATCAACCGAGGCTGCCGTGATGTTCCTCCCTCAAGTAGTCGGTGCCGCGGTCGCGGGACTGTTCTTTGGCTTTCTTGCGGACCGACTCACGGGAAGATCGCTCATTCCCATTGTGATGGCGCTCCTCGCTATCAGCCTGAGCCTCACACTCGCTCTCGCTCCGGGGGCGACGGTGATCCTGTACGCCATTTCGCTCGGCGCGGCAGGCGGTGCGTCGCGGACGGTGACCGCGACCTTGCTTCCGCGTTGGTTCGGGGTTACCCACATCGGAGCGATTCAGGGATCTGCCTCACTCTTGACAGTTGGCTCCACCGCGATCGGACCGGTTCTCTTCTCCCTTACGAGAGACCTCACCGGCGGGTACGGGAACGCCGCGGTGCTGTTGGCTGTGATCCCGATCGGTATTGGCTTGATCTCAACAACGCTCAAGCCTCATGCCGTCGAGACGGCCGCGCAAACCCAGTAGATCTGCGGGGTCCGGTGCTGTCCTACAACTTGCCGACGACGTGGGCAAGCACCTGAGACATCTGGTCATGGGGGCTGAATTCGACCATCCGGACTGCTTCTTCAACCACGACGGTGTGACCGGAGGGCCAGTAGTAGATCTCGCCAGCGCCGACGACCTCTTCGGTTCCGTCTTCGTAGTTCACACGGATGCTTCCCTCGATAACGAAACCCCAGTGTGGGCATTGGCAATGGTCCCGCTCAAGACCCACGAGCAGAGGGCAGAAGTCGAGTCCGGTCGGGTACTCCATGTACGCGCTGGTCATGCCGCCCCAGTCCTGTCCACGAATCATCTCTCCGAGTGCCTCGTGCGCGATTGGAAGCTCTTTGACGATGCTCTTCACGTTGTCTTCTCCTTGTGTTCGCCGATACCGCTAGCGGCCATTGATCGTGCGCTACTGCAGTGTGCAGTACCTACTTTACTGCACACTGCAGTAAAGTCAAACGGACAACGCATCAGCGACGCCGCCCACCTGCCACCGATGGTTGAAGGCCTTCGACGAACAATCGACTCGATAACCGTGGAGGTATGATTCCGAGCCCGCCCTCGTAGCTCAGGGGATAGAGCACCGGTTTCCTAAACC
>PJEL010000804.1_pt1 | contig 35362 bp, 34 predicted proteins | sample 1853271 | NCBI WGS metagenome assembly PJEL01 (sample SAMN08108733, study PRJNA415343) | Invertebrate metagenome, whole genome shotgun sequencing project. | host: Globobulimina | place: Sweden: Gullmar Fjord | collected 2015-08
CTCTTCCATCATCGCAGAGACTACGCGTGTATCTGACCAGAGAGCAGGAAACAAAGCATCGCTCACAAGCCAGTTATTTGCAAAACAGCGCTGCGAGAATTCTTCCACCACAACCTCGACAGCAACTTGAAGTTCGATAGAGAGAGCTTCGCTGCCGAGCGCCTCATACGCTTCAATGATCTCTGTCTCAATGCCAGCACAGTCAATGTCTCGGAAGGAATCCTCGACGCCGTGAGCAGAGGCGTCGACCTATTCGATTGCGTGTTGCCCACACGCATCGCCCGTCACGGCAAAGCGCTGACCCGCGACGGTGACCTGTCGATGAAGCGGGTCGAGTGGCTTGAGGACAGTTCGCCGCTCGAAGAGGACTGCCCGTGTGTTGCCTGCCGAAAGTACACACGAGGGTACATCCGCCATCTCGTGAATACCCATGAGCTTCTGGCGAACCGGCTACTCACGCTGCACAACCTGACGTACACCTATCGGCTCATGGAAGACATTCGGACGACCATCTCCGACGGATCGTTCGCGGCCTTCCACGAGGCGGTCGTCGCGAGGCGCAGCACGTAGCCGTGAACATGGACTTGATCGCGGCGGTGGGTAGAATCCCGGCGTTCCCTTCGGAACAACCAGACCCACAATGGAGGCCGTGGTCTTGATTCAAATCAGTACGTACACAGGACTCCTGTTCGCGCAGGAATCGTCAGGCGATAGTAGCAACGCGTTGGCATTCCTCTTCCCGTTGCTGATCATGGGAGGGCTGTTCTACGTCCTGCTGATTCTTCCCCAGCGTCGGAGACAAAAGAAGGCGACTCAGATGCGTTCAGATATCACGATCGGTGATGAGGTGCGCACGATTGGTGGGATCATCGGAACGGTCATCTCAGAGACCGGCGACGAATTCTCAATCGATATCGGTGGCGGACAAACGATGCGTGTCGTCCAGCGGGCCATCGCAGAGAAACTCGGGAGCGATGACGAGTGAATCGCAAGAAGGCGTGGATCACGCTGATTGTCACTGTTGCCATTGCATGGGGCTCGCTCGCCGCCATGCTGGCTGTCGGTTGGGCACCGAAGCTCGGTCTTGACCTCCAAGGTGGATTCGCTATCACTCTTGTTGCCCCCGAGGGCACGGACCCGGCCACACTCGAGACGGCGGCCGACATCATGCGACGCCGCGTAGAGAACCTCGGTGGCGTCCAGGAGCCTGAAGTGGCTGTGGTCGGCGATCGTGCAATCGTTGTACAACTCCCAGGTGTCGACGATCGCGAGCGGGCGCTTGAGGCCGTGGGCACGACTGGTGAGCTCTCCTTCAGACCGGTGCTTGCTGAGTATTCGGTGTCGCCTGCGCTCATAGATCCGGCAGCAACGACGCCGGAAGGCGACGACACGGTCGATCCGAACCTCCAACCTCTCAACGATGTCGCGCCGGATACTGGTATCTCGATCGAAGACATCATCGTGCAACGCTCCTTTCTCGATCAGGACGACGTTGCCATCGTGTACGAGGTCGGCGGTATCCCCGTCGAGTTCACCAACGGTGCAATCGTTGAGTTCCCAACCGGGACTGACATCACGGACGCCAGAGCCCAGTTCACCTCTCAGGGCCTCGGTGGACAGTGGGTCGTCGTACCTGAGTTCACAGACGAGGGTGGAGAGAAGTTCAGGCAGTCGACCGCATACCTCGCCAGCTACCCGGTTGGAGATCCCCGACGCCAGCTAGCGATCGTCGTTGATGGCGTTGTCTCGTCCGCACCAGCAGTCGCACCCGAGGTCTCTCCAAGCGAAGGTCTCGATCCAGACGCGGTCATTATCACCGTCGGTTCGGGTGATAACGCCGAACAGGACGCACAGGACCTTGCCGCAATTCTCAGGTACGGTGCACTACCGACAACGTTCGAAAGGGAACGTGTCGAGTCGGTTTCCGCGACGCTAGGTGCTGACAGCCTCGAGGCGGGTCTCTACGCCGGTTTCGCTGGCTTACTCCTCGTTGCCGTATACATGCTGTTCTATTATCGATCACTCGGCCTGATCGCAGTCGCAGGGCTCTCCGTGTTCGGTGCGCTCCTCGTTGGCATGATCATTCTGCTCGGCCAAACCCAGGGGACCACGTTGACGCTTGCCGGTGTCACCGGTGTCATTGTGTCGATCGGCATCACGCTTGACTCCTTCATCGTGTATTTCGAGCGAATCAAGGAGGAGTACCGGCACGGCAGGGCACTGCGACCATCGGTGGCACATTCATTCGGGCCGTCATTCCGGACGAACCTGACCGGCGATACGGTGACCCTCGTCGCTGCGGTTCTCCTCTTCGTGCTTGCGGTCGGTCAAGTCAAGGGTTTCGCGTTGACTCTTGGCCTCGCCACCGTGATCGACGTGATCGTCGCGTACTACTTCACCCAATCGGCCACCTACCTGTTGGCCAGGGGTCCCCTGGCTGAGGGTGGATTCTTCTCCATTGCTGGAGCCATGGGCGGCGGCGACCGAACCGAGGTTGCTGAGGACATGGAGGTGGCGTCATGAGTCTTCTATCCCGGATGTACCGAGGCGAAACGAAATTCGATTTCGTCGGTATGTCAAAGCGTACGCTGATCGTATCCCTCGTCCTCGTCGCCGCTTCGATCCTGATGGTGTTCGTGAGACCGTTCAATCTGAGCATCGACTTCACCGGTGGGGTCATTGTCACGGTCGATAACACTGCCGATGCGTCTGTCGAGGAGATCAGGGCAGATCTCAGAGCGGTCGGCCAAGCAGACGCTCGCGTGCAAACGACGGGTGATGGCTTCGTCATCGTGCAGACCGAGGCGCTCGACCCCTCAGTGATGGACACACTCGTGACGACCGTAGCCGATGCTGCCGGAGCAGAAGCCTCAGACGTCAACGTCTCAGCGGTTGGTCCAACGTTCGGCGCTGAAGTAACCCGCAAGGCGATTGAGGCCCTGGTCGTGTTCCTCATCGTCATCTCGCTGTTCATCACGTGGCGTTTCGAGTGGAAGATGGCTGTCTCTGCGCTCGCCGCGGTCTTTCACGATCTCATCATCACGGGTGGCCTCTATGCGCTGATTGGATTCCTCGTGACACCGTCAACGATCATCGCTGTTCTCACAATTCTTGGGTACTCGCTCTATGACACGGTCGTTGTATTCACGAAGGTGAACGAGAACGTTCATGAACTCCATGACCGGTCGACCATTTCAGGCATCGTCAACCTCTCGTTGAACCAGGTGCTCATGCGGTCCGTCAACACGTCCCTGACGTCGCTTCTCCCTGTCGGGTCTCTTCTGCTCGTCGGATTCCTGGCCCTCGGGGCTGAAACCCTGAAGGAGTTCGCTCTGGCGTTGTTCATCGGGATCGCGGTTGGTACCTATTCGTCGATATTCGTAGCAGCACCTCTCCTGGCTCGATGGAAGGAATCCGAGACAGAGTGGGAGCGACAGAGGAGACGAGCAACGAAGGGTGAACCGGTCACTGAGGCCGTTGCGGAGATCGAGATGCCAGAGGCACCGCCCGTTGCACCTTCATCCTCAGCGGTAGCACGACCCCCCAAGCAGAGGCGGAAGCGTCGGTAGAATCGCCCAATGGGGATTACTTCCGACATCCAGGAAACGGACGCAGCGTCAGAGAATGACGCGAATCGGTTCGTCGATCCAGCCGTTCTCGGGCGTACCCCCGATCAGATGTTCGCCGATATCGTCGAGACGTTTCTCAACGATCACCCATCCGGTGACACCGCCCTGATCAGCAATGCATATGCGTCCGCAGCGAAACTGCACAAAGGGCAGATGAGAGCAACCGGCGATCCGTACATCGTTCATCCACTCGCGGTCACTGAAATACTGGCCCAATATGGGATGGATGAAGCAACCCTCGCTGCAGCGCTGATGCATGACACGGTCGAAGACACTGACCTCACACTCGCGACCGTCGTTGATGAATTCGGAGAGGAAGTAGCGCTGCTGATCGACGGGGTCACAAAGCTGGACAGGATCAAGTTCTCCAGCAGGGAGCACGCCCAGGCAGCAACGATTCGCAAGATGGCTGTCGCAATGGCAAAAGACATTCGGGTGCTTGTGATCAAGCTTGCCGACCGGACACACAACGTCCGCACGATGGACCCACTACCAGTGGAGAAGCAGAAGCGTGTCGCGCTCGAGACGATCGATGTGTATGCACCGCTCGCGCACCGCCTCGGAATGCAGGAAATCAAGCACGAGCTTGAGGAGACGTGCTTCGGAATCCTGTACCCAGGCCCAAAAGCAGAGATCGAAGCGAAGGTCCTTGCGCGCTCGCCTGAGCGAGCGGAGTACATCGAGACCGTGATCGACGATATCGTCAGTGAACTCGAGACCAACGGGATTGATGCGAGTGTCACCGGTCGGCCGAAACACCTGTACTCCATCTATCGCAAGATGGTCGCGTCCGGCCTGGCATTTGAGGAGATCCACGACCTGATCGGCATCAGGGTCATCGTGGATGAGCTTCGGGATTGCTACGGAGCGCTCGGTTTGGTCCACACCATATGGCCACCGATCCAGGGCCGCTTCAAGGACTACATCGCGATGCCGAAGTTCAACTTCTATCAGTCGCTGCACACGACAGTCGTTGGACCAGATGGGAAACCCCTTGAGGTCCAGATTCGCACACAGGAAATGCACGACCGGGCCGAAGCCGGCATCGCGGCGCATTGGCGCTACAAGGAGGACGGCACGCAGGAGGCCGACCTCCTGGTTGTGGAAGACATACGAGACATGCAGGAGGACGCTGAGGATCCAGCAGAGTTCCTGGAGTCGCTGAAACTCGATCTGTACCAGGACGAAGTGTTCGCGCTCACGCCCGCTGGAGATGTGAAGGTGCTCCCGAGAGGTGCGACCCCAGTCGACTTCGCCTATCGCATCCACACGGACGTCGGTCACCGGTGCTCGGGAGCGAAGGTGAATGGAAGGCTTGTTCCGCTATCGACGAAGCTCGAGTCCGGCGACATCATCGAGATCATCACGTCAAAGGCCCAGGACGCACATCCGAGTCGGGATTGGCTCGAGTTCGTGAAGTCGTCGAAGGCGACATCGAAGATCAAAGGTTGGTTCTCGCGAGAGCGAAGGGAGAACGCTCTCGTCGAAGGTCGCGAGACCGTCACCAAGATGCTCAGACGAGACGGCCTACCGCTCAGCGGCACTGAGACGGAATTCGCTGACGTTGCGCACGAACTCGGATTCGAAGACGTCGATGGCCTCTACATGTCGGTCGGCGAGAATCGGACCAGCCCGCAGACAGTCGTTCAGCGGCTCGCCCGCCACCTGAAACCAGACGTGTCGGTGGAAGCCGTGACCGCCGAGCGCCTCCCGACCGCCCACAAGCGCCGTCGTCCTTTGTCTGGTGATGTGATCGTCGAGGGATTCGAGGACATGCTCGTCCGCATGGCAAAGTGTTGTGGTCCGGTACCAGGCGATGACATTGTCGGATTCGTGACCATTGGAAGGGGAGTGTCGGTACACAGGGCTGACTGTGGCAATATTGGCTCGCTCACCGAACGCGCCGAACGCATGATTGATGTTGTGTGGTCGGCGGAACAGACCGGTACGTTCTACGTTTGGATACAGGTTGAGGCGTTGGACAGGTCGAAGCTCTTGCGTGATGTCACGGCCGCGCTCTCCGACTACGGAGCCAACATCCATGCCTCATCTTCGGTGACCGGTCGAGACCGGATTGCACTCTTGAGATACGAGATCGAGCTGTCAGACAAGGAAGCACTCGAAGGCCTATTGCAGGGTCTTCAGAGCATCGACGGAGTGTATGAGGCGTACCGCCTCGTGCTGTGACCGATGACTCCGTTTGAATCCCGCGACCCGTCTACTGTCAGCTGATGCTCATTGACACCGTGCCTCTGTGGCACTATCAGACGAACACCTACGTTGTGGCACCCCACGCCGGTGGACCTGCAATCGTTGTCGACGCTCCGCCGGATCCCCATGGTGTGGGAGACCTGCTCGCACGCCATGACCTCACGCCCGTTGCGGTGCTCGTGACGCACGGGCATATCGATCATGTCGGAGGGATCGATGGTGTTGCATCGCCGACGGTGCGTGCGTATCTGCACCCTGACGATGTCAACATGGCTCGCCATCCCCGCCTCCAGCTCGAGGCGCTCCTCGGGTCTGCGATGCCGCTCGGAGAAGGGGAACTCGTTACCACTGACTTCGTATCCATTTCCGACGGTGAGCGGCTCGCTCTCGCTGGTGTGGATGTTGACGTGCTGTTCACACCGGGACACACCCCAGGCCATTGCTGCTTTTACGTGCAAGACGAGGGTGTGCTGTTCTCGGGCGATCAGCTCTTTCAGGGCTCGATCGGACGGACCGACCTTCCGGGCGGGTCGTATGAGACACTCATGAAATCCATGGCGACCCACGTGTTGCCACTGCCAGGACAGACAGCGGTTCTTCCAGGTCACGGACCAACCACTACGCTTGCCGCCGAACGCCAGCACAATCCATTCCTCCAGGAGTTGCTGTGAGCACCTACCGAGCACCGAAAGGCACCTATGACGTGCTGCCACCCGAGTCGGGTTGGTGGAGGAATGCTCGCGCCGTTTTCGACGAACTCTCTGCTCAGTTCGGGTACGACCTGGTGCTCTCGCCGATGTTCGAGGACACGGAGGTCTTCGCTCGAGGCGTCGGTGGCGACACTGAAGTTGTCGAGAAGCAGATGTACACGTTCACCGACAAAGGTGGGCGATCCATAACCCTGCGCCCTGAGCTCACCGCGTCTGTTGTTCGCGCGGTGATTCAGGCCGGGGGAGTACAGAACCGATTCAAGGGCGCCTACTGGGGTGAGATGTTCCGCTACGAACGCCCCCAGAAGGGCCGTACCAGGCAGTTCGTCCAGGCGGGCGTCGAGTATCTCGGATCGGATTCCCCAGAAGCAGACGTGGAGGTCATCGAATTCGGATATCGCCTGCTCGAACGCCTGAAGGTCCCCGATGTTGAGATCCGCATCAACTCGATCGGTGACCCTGAGGACCGAGCCCGGTATCAGGAGGCGATCAGGGAGTATCTCCTCAGTCGTTTCGATGAACTGTCTGAGGACTCCAAGCGGCGCGTTGAGAGCAACCCAATGCGGGTGCTCGACTCCAAGGCGGATGACGAAGTCGTCGCGGCGGCGCCTGTGCCAATCGACTACCTCGGTGAAGGGGCAGCGAGCCACTTTGAGAGTGTGAAGGAGGGACTCGACGACCTGGGTCTCGCGTGTGTGATTGATAACAAGCTCGTTCGTGGCCTCGACTACTACACGAGAACGGTGTGGGAATACGTACCTTCCTCATATGAGGCAGCGCAGAGTTCCGTTGGTGGCGGCGGAAGATATGACGGTCTCTTCGAAGTGCTTGGAGGTAAGCCGACACCAGCGGTTGGTTTGGCCATGGGTGTGGACCGGATCCTCCTAGCCTCCCAGGCGCGATCCGCTGAAACTTCGCTGGATGCGTTCTTGGTTGTCGCTGACGAGTCGCTCCGCTCCGATGCACGAGTCCTCACGTCACGATTGCGGGCAGCTGGCTTCAGAGCGGATATGACTGACACACAGCGATCGGTGAAGGCACAATTCAAGGAATCAGATCGTCGGATGGCTGGCGCAGCGCTGGTCATTGGAACCGAGTGGACAGACGGAGACGTCACCGCGAAGGACCTCGCCACCGGTGAGCAAGAAGTTATTGCATCAAAGGAGATCGAAGGATGGCTACGAGCCAGATGAAGACGGTCGGAGCCGGTGAGCTTCGCTCAGAGCACGTAGGCAACACTGTGACGCTCGCCGGCTGGGTTGGGAGGCGCCGCGACCACGGAGGAGTGATCTTCGTGGACCTGCGTGATTCCTCAGGCATCGTCCAGGTCGTACTGAACCCGGAGGATGCCCCTGCTTCCGAGGAGACATTGCACGGCCTGCGGACGGAATACTGCGTTCAGGTCGTTGGAACCGTCCGCCCTCGCCCGGAAGGAACCACCAACGACGATCTTCCAACCGGTGCTGTCGAGGTTGCTGCAGGGAGCCTCGGCGTACTCAGTCCGTCGAACCCACTGCCTTTCCAGCTCGACGACCGTGTCGATGTTGATGAGACGTTGCGGTTGCAGTACCGGTATCTCGATATGCGCCGAACACGAATGTCCGAGAACCTGCGAGCGCGTTCGAAAGCAATCTCAGCGATGCGCCGCGTCATGGAACGCGACGAGTTTCTCGAAGTCGAGACACCAACGTTGATCGCGTCGACCCCGGAGGGCGCTCGCGACATGCTCGTGCCTTCCCGCCTTCGTCCTGGAAACTTCTACGCACTTCCTCAGTCACCACAACTCTTCAAGCAGCTGCTGATGATCGGCGGCGTCGAGCGGTACTACCAGGTAGCGAGGTGCTATCGCGACGAGGACTTCAGAGCCGATCGTCAGATCGAATTCACGCAACTCGATTTCGAGGGATCGTTCTGGGGCCGTGACGATGTACTGGATGTGCTCGAAGAGATTGTCGTCGAAGTCGTTGCAGACCTCCGCGGGGAGAAGATCGAGCTTCCTTTGCAGCGCATGACGTATGCAGAGGCCATGGGTCGGTACGGGACAGACAAGCCTGATCTTCGTTTCGCCATGGAGATCATCGATCTTTCTGGAGTATTCGCCGATACTGGATTCAAGGCGTTCTCAGGCGCGATTGAGTCCGGTGGGGTCGTGAGAGCGATCAATGGAGGGAAGCTTGGACTTTCTCGTTCTGGGCTTGACGGCCTCGTGTCGCGAGCGCAGGAGCTTGGGGCACAGGGTCTTGTGTGGATGGTCGTCGAGGACGACGGTTCGCTGCGTTCACCTGTTGCGAAGTTCCTTTCAGATGCGGAGTTGGAATCGCTCAAGGACACGCTGTCTGGGGAACCGGGCGACACATTGCTGATCGCTGCGGATGGTGTCGGGACGGTCAGCAGCATCCTCGGACAACTCCGCATCGATATTGGGCAGCCGGAAGGAAGCGACGAACTGAAGTTCGCGTTCATCGTCGACTTCCCCGTATTCGAGGTCAGCGAGGACGGCAGCTTGTCTCCGGCGCATCACCCATTCACAGATCCGGGAGACATCGATACCTTCGTCAAGAGCCCCGAAACGGCCGTCTCGAATGCGTACGACCTCGTGCTGAACGGTACCGAGCTCGGTTCTGGCAGCGTGAGGATTCACGACCCAGAGGTCCAGGCCAAGGTGTTCGAGGTGATGGGGATCACGGCTGAAGATGCCGAGAGTCGCTTCGGTTGGTTCCTTGAGGCACTTCGGTATGGGACACCTCCGCACGCAGGCTTTGCGATCGGAATCGATCGGATGGTGAGCATCCTCCAGGATGAGCCAAACATTCGCGAGATCATCCCGTTCCCGAAGACACAGACAGGCGCAGACCCGCTGACGGGGTCTCCGAGTCGGGTAGAAGACCTTCAACTCATGGAATTGGGTGTGGACATTCACCCAGAGGTTCGCACCGCGTGGGCCGAACAGGAAGCAGACAACGACGCCTGATGGCTGCCGACGATCTGTTCGACGCACGGCGAGAAGAGATCACCCGCTCGCAGGCTCCGCTCCCTGCCCGCATGCGTCCGCGTACGCTTGACGAGGTCGTCGGTCAAAGACACCTGCTCGGCGAAGGCGCTGCGTTCCGATCGATGGTCGAGGCAGGGAAGCTGAGTTCGCTGATCCTGTGGGGGCCGCCCGGATCCGGCAAGACGACGCTCGCGAGGTTGATCTCGAACGCAACACAGGCGCACTTCGAGCAGCTCTCAGCCACGAGCGCAGGCATCAAGGACGTTCGTGACGTACTCGCTCGGGCGGGACAGCGGCTGGGGGAGGGGAGAGGCAGGACAGTGCTCCTCCTCGATGAGATTCACCGATTCAACAAGGCGCAGCAGGATGGTCTTCTGCCTGGCGTCGAGGACGGAACCATCATCCTCATCGGTGCGACGACCGAGAACCCCTTCTTCGAAGTGAACAGTCCGCTCATCTCGCGGGCAACGGTGTTCCGGACGGAAGCCCTCGCGCCGGAAGAGGTTGCAGAGCTTGTTGATCTCGCAGCGTCAGACACGATGCGTGGTCTCGGAATCGAGGTCGATGATGGTGCACGCGATGCGTTGGCTGATCGTGTCGGTGGGGACGCCAGGTTGGCTCTCAATGCTCTGGAAATGGCGGCGACGATCGCTGAGGGGCGCGGTCTGAAGAGCATCGATGAGGCCTCCGTGGCGGAGGCACTGCAGAGGCGCATCATCAGATACGACCGCACGGGAGATCGCCACTACGACGTCATCTCAGCCTTCATCAAGTCACTCCGTGGCTCGGACCCCGATGCCGTCGTATATTGGCTCCAGACGATGGTCGAAGCGGGAGAGGACCCCAAGTTCATCGCCAGACGCATGATTATCTTCGCGTCTGAGGACGTCGGGCTTGCAGATTCATACGCCCTCTCCATCGCGAACGAAGCATTCCGTACCGTAGAGATGGTCGGCCTTCCGGAGGCGAACTATGCATTGACGCATGCTGCCTTGTATCTGGCGTTGGCGCCAAAGTCGAACACAGTGACGCGGGCCATCCATGCCGGTGTCGGGGCGGTCACGGAAGGTCCGCCAGGCGAGGTGCCGGCGCATCTGCAGTCTGGTGCAACCCAGGGCGAGAAGGACATGGGTATCGGCGTCGGGTACGAGTACCCGCACGATGCGCCTGCGTCTGTTGTTCAGCAGCAATACCTCCCCGCGGGCCACACGGAAGAGATTTTCTTCAATCCGAAAGAGGTCGGCGCCGAACGTGACATCGTCGAACGTCTTGCAAAGATCGACGCCATCCTCGGAAAGGGCAGTCGGGGCCGATAGACCTCAGTCTGAAGGCAGCACGGCGATTCAGCTACGCTCGGCGTCATGTTCACACGCGCTCGCTGGTTCGCTTTCGGTGCCCTCGTCACTCTCGGGATCACGGCATTCGTTGTCAACAGGGCTCGCGTTATGAAAGAGAACCTCACTCCGGAAGGGGTTGCACGTGCATCGGCCACATTGGCGGCAGATACGATCGAGGCTCTCGGTACGCGGCTCCAACGTTCTGCGCTCAGGGATGTGTCGAGCCAAACGAACGCTGAGGCAAGCTAACCTCGCCAGCCATGAACACGAACGAGATCCGAAGCACTTACATCGACTTTTTCGCAGAGCGCGGTCACACAGTTGTGCCATCGGCTTCGCTGATCCCCGTCGACCCCACACTCCTGCTCACCGTTGCTGGGATGGTTCCCTTCAAGTCCCTCTTGACCGGCGAGGAGAAGGCTCCGTACGACAACGCCGTGAGTTCGCAGAAGTGTGTCCGAACGGAAGACATCGACATCATCGGAACCACCGCGCGCCACGGCTCCTTCTTCGAGATGCTCGGAAACTTCTCGTTCGGTGAGTACTTCAAGGAGAGGGCCATTCCGCTTGCGTACGAACTTCTGACCGAGGGCTACGGGATGGATCCAGAGAAGCTCTGGTTCACGGTTCATGAGACTGACGACGAAGCGGCTGATATTTGGCTGAACGACGTTGGCGTCAACCCCGAACGTCTGCAGCGGCGGGACAGGGACAACTTCTGGCAGATGGGCGTTGCTGGACCCGCAGGGCCGTCCTCGGAGATCTTTTACGACCGTGGACCCGAGTTTGGGCCAGACGGTGGTCCGATTGTCGACGAAGAGCGATTCGTGGAGGTCTGGAATCTCGTCTTCATGCAATACATCCAGGACGAGCCGTATCACGTCGTCGGTGACCTGCCCATGAAGTCAATTGATACGGGTATGGGTCTTGAGCGCATGGCGATGGTGCTTCAGGGCGTCAACTCGCTGTTCGAGACCGACACGGTCAGAGCGATCATGAAGGTCGGCGAGGACGCAACAGGTGTGCAGTACGGCGACAGCGACCGCACCGATGTCTCACTGCGAATTCTTGCGGATCATGCACGCTCCTTCACATTCCTCATCTCTGATGGCGTGGTGCCCTCCAACGAAGGGCGTGGATACATCTTGCGTCGCCTGGTCCGAAGAGCTGTGCGGCATGCGCACATGCTTGGGGCGACAGAGCCGCTCACAGCGTCGTTTGTGGCTGCGGTCGTGCAAGAGATGGGCGGCGCCTATCCAGCGATCGTTGAGAAGCATGAGTATGTGCGCCAGACCGTGGAACGTGAGGAGATCGGATTTCTCAAGACGCTTGAGTCCGGCGAACAGATGCTCGAGGTCGCAATCGGCGAACTCGGTGACGGAGCCGAGATTCCGGGTTCGACGGCCTTCAAGCTCCACGACACGTTCGGGTTCCCGATTGAGCTCACCGAGGAGATCGCAGCCGAGCGGAACCTGACTGTTGACCGATTGGGGTTTGATGCAGAGATGGATCAGCAGAAGGAGCGTGCCCGCGCCGCGTTCAAGGGTTCTGCTGATGGTGATGCCACCGACATGTATCGCAGGATTCTCAGTGGCATCGACCAGACAGAATTCACCGGCTACGGCGACCTCGAAGACACTGGATTGGTGCTGTCTCTGGTTCGGGAGGGTGACACGATTGAGCGCGCAGATGAGGGACAGAAGATCGAAGTGTTCCTCAGTCGCTCGCCCTTCTATGGCGAGTCAGGCGGACAGGTGGGAGACACCGGAACGATCACGACTGAGACCGGAATCGTGCGTGTTGCTGACACGCAGATCGACCTCCCAGGCGTGCACGGACACCGAGGAACCGTGACATCCGGATACATCCAGGCGGGCCAGAACGCAGAGAGTGCCGTCAACGGAACACGAAGAGAGCGAATCAGGAAGAACCATTCTGGTACGCACATCTTGCATTGGGCTCTCCGCGACGTCCTCGGTGAACATGTCCAGCAGGAAGGCTCGCTTGTCGCTCCCGACAGGCTCCGTTTCGACTTCTCCCACTTCGAAGGCGTGAACTCGGAGCGGTTGCACGCTGTTGAGCGCGAGGTGAACGAGCGGGTGATCGCGAACACCACGGTGACCACCGTTGAGACCTCCAAGGATGACGCAGAGAAGATGGGTGCGATCGCGTTCTTCGGCGACAAGTACGGCGACGATGTGCGAGTCGTCAAGATGGGTGACTTCTCGACCGAGTTCTGTGGCGGGACTCATGTTCCATCGACCGGTCAGATCGGGCCACTCGTCCTCGTGACCGAGGGGTCGGTCGGTTCCAACATCCGTCGCGTCGAAGCTCTCACAGGATCCGCCGCCTACGACCATCTCTCGTCGCTGCGCTCAAACCTCGACAACATCGGAACGATTCTTCGTGCCCAACCAGGCAAGGAGGTCGACGCTGCGATGTCGATTACGGACCGGCTCAAGGCAGCGGAGCAGCGCATCGGAGAATTCGAGGACAGGGAGCGGACGCAGGCGGCCGATGGTGTAGTGAACAGTGCTGAGACCATCGGAAGCGCATCGTTGGCCTCTGCCAGGGTCGATGGTCTCGGCGGTGACGGCATTCGTGCACTCGCATTCCAGGTACGGGACCGAATCGGTTCAGGTGTTGGTGCATTCGGTTCCGTCACTGACGGCAAGGCAGCCATCATCGCATTCGTGACTGATGATCTGGTGGCGAGTGGGGTGTCCGCAGGCGAGATCGCGGCGGCGGGTGCGAAGGCGCTCGGCGGTGGCGGGAGCCGCGATCCGAAACTCGCGCAAGCCGGCGGACCGAACGTCGACAGTATCGACGAAGCGATATCTCTCATGAAGACTGCGGCCAGCGAGGCTCTGGCAGCCTTGTGAGCGGGAGACTCCTCGGCTTGGACCCCGGGGAGAGGCGCATAGGTGTAGCGATATCTGATGCCACCGGTACCATCGCATCACCGGTGGAGTTCGTCGACCGCAAGGCCAGGAACCACGAACAACGCATCACTGATCTCTGCTCTGACTGGGAGATCACAGAGATCGTTATTGGTCTTCCCTTGAGCCTTGACGGAACTGAAGGACCCGCCGCAGCAAAGTCACGGGACTTTGGGACGTTCGTTGCTGAACTCACAGGTCTTCCTGTCAGCTACCACGACGAGCGATTCACCACCGTGACAGCGGAACAGGCGCTCCTCGAAGGGGGCGTCAAGCGACGGTCACGCACCAACAAGCGGGACCAAGTTGCCGCAGCAGTGATGCTCCAGGGATTCCTGGACCGGCGGAGATACCAGAGTGGAACAGACACCAGCACCGACACCTGACCAAGGACCCACACCAGCGGCCAAACTCGCCATGGTTGGGGGACTCGCTCTTGTCGTGATGGTGGTGCTCTTTCTCCTCGCTCGCTCCGTTGCCGGCCTTGTCGCAGGTGGCGATGCTTGGGACGTGGAACCGGGCCAGCCGGTCGAGGTAACGATCGACTCCGGGTCTTCAGCGACGAGCATCTACGTCACGATGCACGATGCTGGCGTTGTTCGATCGAGCCAACTCGAGTCCGCTGCGAAGTCTGCAGGAGTCGAAGACCGTCTCCAGGCAGGCACATACCTGCTCACCACTGACATGGACGCTGATGCTGTCGTCCGACGTCTGGTTGAAGGGGGCGACACGGTCGACGGCAAGACGTTCACGGTGATTGAAGGCTGGACGGTTGACCGAATCATCGATGAACTCTCAGAGGACACCGAATTCTCGCGCGCGGAGTTTCAGAAAGCGTTGCGTGACGAGGTGGTGACATCGCCACATCTGCCACAGGATGTCGATGATCCACTTCAGCGGTGGGAAGGACTCTTCTATCCCGCGAAGTATCCACTTTCGGATGATGCGACTCCGGCGCAGATCCTCCAGATGATGGCCGACGAGATGACGCGACGATTCGAAGATGTCGACTGGTCCGGTATCGGGGCCCTGGGTATTTCGCGCTACAACGCCCTCATTATCGGGTCACTCATCGAGTGGGAGGCAGGCACCGACGACGATCGCCCAATCATCTCGTCTGTGATACACAACCGCCTCAATGAACCGATGCGACTCCAAATCGACGCCACAGTGATCTATGCCCTCGGCCACAACCCTGGTCGGGTCCTGGCCGAGCATCTCAAGATCGAGTCTCCGTACAACACGTATTACGTCGATGGACTGCCACCGACACCCATCGGAACGGTGTCTCAAGCATCGCTACGCGCCGCGGTGAATCCCGGTGAGAGCGAGTTCCTGTTCTATGTTCTTGGCAACGAGGACGGTTCCCACGTGTTCGCAGTCACATACGAAGAGCACCAGGCGAATGTCGAAGCAGCGAAAGCGGCTGGGATCCTGCCGTGAAGTTCGTCGTCGTAGGCGATCCTGTTGAGCACTCGCGATCTCCTGCGATTCACAACGCCGCATTTGCATCACTGGATATCGACGCAGAGTTCGGGTTCATGCATGTGCCAGCTGATGGGTTCTCTGATGTCGAGCGCCTCCTGAGGTCAGGGAATCTCGACGGAGTCTCCGTCACTATGCCGCACAAGCACAATGCATACGAAGTCGCCGATGAGCTGAGTGAGTCAGCACTGCGCTCCGGAGCAGTCAACGCGTTGACCGTTCGGGACGGCGCAATCCATGGGCACAACACTGATGTTGCCGGTGTCCGCCACGCACTTGAGGAGGTCGGACATGTCGCAGGAACCCCGGTCCTTGTTCTCGGCAACGGCGGTGCAGCAGCAGCGGCGCTACTCGCTGTCGAAGGCGACCAGATCTCCGTATCCGGACGCGACCCGCAGGGAGCCCAGGAGTTGATCGACCGAGTGGAGGTGTTGGCCGGAGTCGTGCCGTGGGGTACGGCGACGCAGTCCGCCACTGTCATCAATGCGACGCCCATCGGGATGCACGGAGAGTCGTTGCCCGACGGGGTCGTAGAACGCGCTGGAGCGCTCATCGACATGACGTACGGCTCCAGGAGACCGCCAGCGGTGACAGACGCATTGGCGATCGGTATCCCTGTGGCAGACGGCCTCACGATGCTCGTTGGTCAGGCCGCAGAGGCTTTCGAGATCTTCACAGGCCGAACCGCATCGCTCTTTGTCATGGATCAGGCTGCACGGGCATGACCACGTACCGAAGTCCTCATTGGCGGATCATGCCCATGTGTGTGCGGGTATCCTTGGACTCGTCGACGTAAGGAGAACGCAGTGAGTTCCGGTAGTGCAGCGGGCGGTGGTGCCCTTTACGGTCTTGGAATCTTCGGAGCAGTTGTCTACTTCTGGCAACAGGCCGACTCATTCTGGGAATACTTCGGGTCAGTCTTCCAAGCACTCTTCTGGCCGGCATTCATGGTCTACGAGGTGTTCTCGGCGCTAGGCGGGAACTGACAACTCCGATACCCGTCAACCGCACATACTGCGTGCGGTTGTGGGCGGGATGTTGAATCTCGGTGGTGGTGTGTGATTCTGCAGATGTACGCCATCTCTGCGACGCTCTTCATTGGCTCGGTCTTGGCCGAAGCGACCACGTGCACGCGCAGTCCTTCTGTTGCATCCGCACACGCCGACGTTGCCAGTGTTGGGAGGGTTATCGCTTGGTGGCGACGATCCGGACGATCGGAACAGCCGTCACCGGCAAGAGCATCCGAATCTCCGAGATCATGTCCGCCAGTACGGCTGGACGCGTGTACGGATCAGCCGCCTCGACCGATGTGAGATGTCGGTGTTTGATGGCCATAACCGACTCCCCGAGTTCGGCCATTGACTCGCTCTGGTCTGTGATGCTCTCCGGGAGACCGGTTGGGAATGTGAACGGTTCGATCTCCTCGACTGCCTCGACGATGAAGCCTTCGTTGACGAACGAGTTGACAAGCATCGGAGTCTTCAGGCCGAAGCCGGTCCGACCGAAGGGGCCTTCGCGCGGTGGCAGACTGAGAAATCGCACCAACTCGATGAGACCTGCCGTATCTCGCGCGACGCTTTGTGTAAACGCGTCCTCAGCGTTCAGGAGGGGGGCAACGCCAGCATCGACAACCGCCAGGTAGTCGTCTGCACCGGAATGGTCGTCGTCGAATCGGGGCAGTGAGAAGTAGGAGTGCGTGGTGATGACGATCGATCCGTGGTCTCGCAGGACACTGTGCATCTGTCGAAGGATCTCGTCTACATCGACGGCGTCGCCCTCCACTGTTGGGAACTGGATGACCATCCGGGCAACGATCACGTCCGCCGAAGCCTCCGGCAGGGCATCGGCGATCCCTGCGGCGTCGACGCCGGTCCTCCACTCGACCGAATCCGGCAGCAGAGATGGCCGCGGCGCATGCTGCTCAGGTGCCGTTGCTATGAGGCTCGAGGGACCGAGTGACCAAATGTAGGCAGACAGGTCGCCGAGACCAGCCGAGTAGTCGATGACGTCGCTGCCCTCGACTAGGTCGTTTGGCAGCAAGTTCTCGCGCTGGTAGTAAACAAACGGCCGCATCGCCATCCAATCTCTGGCGTGCTCCCACACATCACCCGACCCGTTCTCGTGCATCTGTCAACACTACAACGTCGCGTAGCGGCCTCTTTCCCATCGGCGCACCGGACGAAACGGCACATGGGCTCGCTCGATCAAGCCGAACACAACTGGCGGATATGGGCGCTACCCAGTTGTGCTTCCGTCGCTCATGTTCCCGCCGGGGGCTGTGTGGTGGCTTCCCTGGCTTGAGTATGTGGCTGGTAGGTGAAGGAATTTGGAATAGGTACGAATGGTCCAAGAGACGGGGCCTCGGAAGAAGTACGCCTCGGGTGCTGCCACCTTGTCGATGTCCTTCTTGTATTTCTCTGCGGTGCCTTTTGAAAGGTGAAACTTGAGTTCAGCGTTGTCTTCGAAGACTTCGTGGATGATGAGCGCGTCCTCGCCGATGACCTGGTACGCCTCGAACCTGAGCAGGCCTTCTTCGAGTTCGTGCGCTTCGGTGCCCACTCGCTGCCACCAATGCTTCAGGTCTTCAAGGGCGGTCGGCACATCCATCCTGCCTGTCCACTTCGCCGTGACGGCGATCGCTGTGTCCGGGTCGGGTTGCCGGTAGTCGTGTTTGACGTAGCCGAACAGCATCTCTCCGAAAGTAGCGGGTACGCCCTTTGCTACGACTGCATCCCTGACATGGTTTGGGATACGCGTTCCGCGGACGAGGTGTGTCTGGGGTTGAGCGACAGCAGTGAGCGCCGTCATGTGTTTCGTTGCGGTGGTCGAGAAGTACCGGACCAGTGCCGCTGGGCTTTCGAAGACGTGGTGCACGAGGATGGCATCCTCTCCAACGGCATGGTTGATCTCTGTAGAGAGCACTCCGATGTCAGCTCTGGCTCCCGCGTGAATGTCTTCCCATTCGTCGAGCATCTCTCTTGATTCCACCGACTTTCGAAAGAGTCCTCCGGGCTTGGTTGGGACCCATTTCCCGGTAACGCTGATCTCATCACCGATCCTGGATGGTGCCGCCAGGAAGGCTGGGAGTGGCTGGGCAGGTTGCGACATTGATTCTCCGGTCCTTGCGTTCTGTACTGTACGATACAATAATGACAACGGTCGCAACTCGTCAAGTGACACGTGCAATGGACGCTGAAGCAACAATGGAAGTCTCCAACCGCCCAAGAGGGCGGCCACGATCATTCGACCGCGATGCCGCCCTCGATGCCGCGGTTCTCGTGTTTTGGGAGAGGGGCTACGAAGGAACGTCGTTGACTGACCTCACCTCAGCAATGGGTATCAATCGACCCAGCCTGTACGCAACGTATGGCAACAAACGCGACCTGTTTGTGCAAGCTATTGATCGCTACGCCGCAACCCATGGCAGCAGAGCCTTCTCTGCCTTGCGATTGGAGTCCGACAACCGAACCGCTGTCCAACGGTTCTTCGAGGCAAGCATCGACTGTGCTCTCGCCAACGACACGCCGCGCGGTTGCCTCATCAACACTGTCGCCGCAGATGCAGCCGGATATGATGCCGAGCTCCGCGACAAACTGTCACGCATGTTCGAGCAAACCGATGCGGCAATTGCCCGTCGGATGGCAGCGAACGAGGCCGTTGATGAGCCAACAAGTCGCGAACCGGAACAGCTGGCACGAATGGCACACTCAGTTACGCACAGCATCATGACCCGTGCGCGAGCCGGAGCCTCACGCCAAGAACTCACTGAGATTGCCGAGTCGTTCACAGCCGTGCTATTCCCATCACCGGTACACGCCGCGCCCCGTCCATAACGGCTGCGGGTCCAGGGGATCATTGCAATACGTCGGCGAGTTTCTCTGATGGTGTCAGCACATATGCGCTTCGGTGAGCCGAGCATGTTGACGGATCTGGAACGCTCAACAGATTGTGATCTGTGCCTCAACCGAAACAAGATCCTGTTCCAACCCAGCATCCGACCGTGTTCTCCAATACACACAGACAAGCCGCGCCGCAGGCATGACACGAAATCCATGGGCGAAACAGCGATAGACGTATGCTCATCGGATGCTCGTCGCCATCCTCATTTCGGCAATCCTCGGCACCCTTGCGGCGCGGTCGATCATTGCCGAATCTGATGCACATAGACAGGATCTGCCTGACCGGTGGTACGGCCCGGTGTGCGCCGAATGTGGAACCGGCCTCGGATTACTGCTTACAACGTGTCGTGAGCACGGACACGCTCAGCGTCGCGGCAACATCGTCGCGCTCCTGGCCACGATCGCGTTGTCGGCGGCGGTACCCGCTGCGATCCCGTCCTTGTGGCTGCTGCCTGGATATCTCGTATTTGTGTGGGCGATGATCCTGCTCACGGTCACGGATCTCGACACACAACTCATCCCGAATCGGATCCTTGGGCCCGCCACGGTGGTTGGCATCTTGCTGATACTGGCGGGTCACCTCATCGACCCGTCCGAGGGGAACCTCCTTGACGCTGGCATAGGTGGAGCTGCGTACTTCGCCGTGATGTTCCTTCTCGCCCTCATCGCGCGAGGCGGGCTTGGCTTCGGTGACGTCAAGCTTGCGTTCCCTATCGGTGTGTTCACTGGCTATCTCAGCCTCGGTCACGTGATTGTTGCCGGCATTGGCGCGTTCCTCCTTGGCGGAGCCGTAGCCGCGCTCCTCTTGATCACCCGTAGATCAGGCCGCAAGGATGCGATTCCGTTTGGCCCGTTCATGACGACAGCCGCGGTCATCACGATCTTCTTCGGACAAGGGATCATCGATTGGTACCTGCGTTGACGAGTCCTCCTAGTCTGCGTGCCAATGCTTAGGTTTCTCACTTCTGGCGAATAGCACGGCCCAGGCCTCGTTGCCACGGTCGAGGGACTTCCCGCGGGCCTGACCGTCACCAAAGAGGGGATCGCAGACGAGCTCGCGCGACGGCGGCTTGGATTCGGACGGGGCCCTCGCATGCGTCTCGAACGCGACGAACTCGAAATCCTCGGGGGTGTCCGTTTCGCGAAGACGCTCGGTAGTCCGGTGACGGTTCTCATCAGGAATACCGAGTGGGAGAAGAAGTGGAGTTCGGAGATGTCTCCCGAGGCAGGGGAGACCACCAAGCGAGAGACGAAGCCCCGACCCGGCCACGCGGATCTTGTCGGTATGCAGAAGTACGACACGCACGATGCCCGCGACATCCTCGAACGTGCCTCCGCACGCGAAACTGCAGCCAGAACCATCGTTGGCTATCTCGCCAAACAGCTCCTCGCTGAGGCGGGCATCACCGTCATGAGCCATGTCGTAGCAATCGGGTCTGTGTCCGCATCGTCAGATGTGCTCCCTGGACCTGGCGATCTCGCTGTGATCGACGAATCTGAGGTGCGGGTGTTCGACCCAGCATCCGAGGCGGCAATGATTGCCGAGATCAAGGCGGCGAAGGCAGACAGGGACACGCTCGGTGGCGTCGTCGAAGTGCTGGTCCACGGACTCCCGCCCGGCCTCGGGAGCCACGTGCACTGGGACCGCAAACTGGACGGACTGCTCGCCGGTGCCCTCATGTCGATCCAGGCCATCAAGGCAGTCGAGATCGGTGACGGTCTCACCCAGGCCTCATCGCGAGGGTCATCCGCCCATGACGAGATCATCACCGAGGAGAATTCCTTCTCTCGTAGAACCAACAGAGCGGGCGGCCTCGAAGGCGGTATGTCGACAGGTGAGGTGCTTCGGGTCAAAGCGGCCATGAAGCCGATTGCGACGCTCATGCGCGCCCTTGAAACTGTCGACGTTGACACCAAGGAGACTGCGGCAGCATTCCGAGAACGCAGTGACGTGTGCGCCGTACCCGCTGCGGGTGTCGTTGCAGAGCAGATGGTCGCCTTCGTCGTTGCGAATGAGCTCGTACGAAAGTTCGGTGGAGACACCGTTTCCGGTTTGATCTCATCGTTGGACGCCTACAAGGCCAGGCTGGCCGAGTTCTGACATGGGACACATCTGGCTCATTGGCATGATGGGATCGGGGAAGACAACGGTTGGTGTCCTCGCAGCCCAGATCCTCGAACGGCCGTTTCTCGATACGGATGCCATGGTGATGAGTGCGACTGGCAGGACAATCCCCGAATTGTTCGCACAGTCTGAAGCCCTATTTCGAGAAGCAGAGTCTGCAGCAGTGGCGGCCGCTGCCGTCGCGAGTGATTCCGTGATTGCATCCGGAGGCGGTTCGATTCTGTCGCCGGACAACGTCACGGTCATGGAGGGATCAGGCACGATCGTTCTTCTTGACGTCGATGCTGCCACGATTTCAGAGCGCGTGGAGATCGGCGGGGATCGCCCGTTGCTCATCACCACCGAGGCTGTACGTCGAATCCTCTCCGAAAGAGCTGACATCTACGACGGCGCAGCGCAACGGACCGTGTCAACGATTGGTAGAGGTCCTCAAGACATCGCTATGGAGGTGGCGTTATGCGTCGACATGTGATCTGGAGAGCCGAGGAACCGGTCTCCACCATCGTCGTCGGGCGCGGCGTCAACGAGGTACTCGTTGACATCGTCACATCGCGCCCGAGACAGCGTGTTGCGATCCTCAGCCAACCACCGACGTGCGGTCTCGCTGAATCCTATGGGACCGTTCTCTCGAATGCCGGTCTCGACGTCACTGGATATCTGGTGCCGGACGGTGAGGAGGCGAAACAACTTGGCGTGGTCGAGGATGTGTATCGGTTCCTCAACGACAGCGGGTTCACACGCGAAGACCTTGTGATCGGCGTTGGTGGCGGAGCTCTCACGGACGTCACAGGATTCATCGGAGGCACATACATGCGTGGTGTCCCCGTCGTCTACATCGCTACAACGCTTCTCGCAGCGGTGGATGCATCGATCGGGGGCAAAACCGCTGTCAATGTGGGCGGCAAGAACCTCGCCGGCGTCTTCGCTCATCCAGAGGCTGTACTCATTGACATCGACATCATTGATCAGCTACCGCCCTCGCTGAAGCGTGAAGGTGCGGCTGAGGCTCTCAAGACGGGCTTCATCGAAGACATTGGCATCGTTGAGGCATACGAACGAAGTGGTCTCGATGTAGACCTTGAGGATGTCGTCAATCGCTCTGCAGCGGTGAAGGTTGGTGTGGTGAACGAGGACTTTCGTGAGCGTGGCCGCCGAGCCATCCTCAACTATGGCCACACGGTCGGGCATGCCATCGAGAGCACCACCGGAAGAAGCCACGCAGAGAGCGTGTCGATCGGCACAGTTGCAGCAGGTGCAGCATCGAAGGCGGTGTTCGGATTCGAAGGCGAGGAACGCCAGCGGGCTGTGCTGTCCCACGTGGGGCTTCCCTTGAACGCACCTGAGGCTGACTCCGAAGCTGTGCGGGACATGATGGACAGGGACAAGAAACGCGACACCGATGGCATCCGCATGGTCCTCCTGAGGGACTTCGGATCACCTGAGCTGGTACACGCGGATGACGCTACCGTACGGGCTGCATTCGAAGGGATAGGCCTCACCTGACACCGCCCGACCCGCCATGGAGGAAGACAGACGATGATCTCGACCAATGATGTCAAGCCTGGGATGGCCTTGAACCTCCCTGAAGGCCTCTTCTCAGTGGTGGACTATCAGCATGTCAAGCCTGGCAAGGGCAAGGCATTCGTGCGGATGAAGCTCAAGAATGCCAGGACCGGTGCTGTGCTCGACAAGACGTTCAGAGCTGGCGAGAACCTCCCGAAGGCGACGATCGACCGGAGAGACTTCACCTTCCTGTACCGCGACGATATGGGTTTCAACTTCATGGATGGCGAGACCTTTGACCAATTCCCCGTATCCGAAGATCTCGTTGGCGAAGCTGCCGACTTCATGCCGGATGGCATGGTCGTCCGCATTGCGATGTTCGAGGGAACACCCGTGGACATCGAACTGCCGGCTTCCGTTGAACTGCAAGTCACGTTCGCCGAGCCCGGTATAAAGGGCGATCGAGTCTCAGGCGCTACGAAGCCGGTGACTCTCTCGACTGGTCGGATTGTTCAGGCCCCTCTCTTCGTTGAAGAGGGCGACCTCCTCAAGGTGGACACCCGCACCGGCGACTACATCACGCGAGTGACGTGAAACAGACAGAGGCTAGGGAACAGGCGCTCGGAGCACTGTACGCAGCCGATTCACGAGGTCTCGATGAGATCGACTTCACGAAGGTCTCGAAGCGTGCGGCCGCCCTCGCCGAGGGCGCATGGGAGAACCGTGAGAGCATCGATGCAGCTATCACAGCGTCGTCGACCAAGTGGCGAATCGAACGCATGCCTGTTGTCGACCGGAACATCCTGCGCCTCGGTGTGTACGAGTTGCTGCACTCCGATCTCGCAAAGGCGATCGTGATCTCCGAGGCGGTTGAGCTAGCGAAGAGGTTCTCCACGGCCAAGTCAGGAGCCTTCATCAATGGTGTGCTCAGCGCTGTCGCGGACAGCGGGGCTCAACCTCTCCCCGCGGAGGATGCAGAGGTTCCGGAGGACTCAGACGAGTAGTACGATCGACTGCACAGACAGCCTTTAACGCGGTCCTGCGAGGCCGAGAAGGATCGAGATGATGAGCGTGATATCGGTACCGTGCGCGGAGGCGTACGGCTTTGTTGTATCGCGAGGCGCATCATGCGGCAGGTGATGTCCGGCGAGGACCTCGGGAGGCTGACCAAGCGGATCGCCCATGAGATCGTTGAGCGCAATCACGGTACGACGAACGTCGTACTCGTCGGGATCCCCACCAGAGGCAAGCCGTTTGCGGACCGAATCGCTGCAGCACTCATCGAAATCGAGGGACGAGACGTGAGCTCGGGAACCCTTGACATCGGAATGTACCGCGACGACATCGACACGCGGCCCCGCACTCGTATCCGCCCGACCGATATGCCCGAGAGCATCGAAGGGAAGACCGTAGTCATTGCCGATGACGTGTTGTACACAGGTCGCACGATCCGCGCTGCCCTCGACGCACTCTCGGACCTTGGGCGGCCCGGGGCAGTCCAGCTCGCCGTCGTAGTGGACAGAGGGCACCGGCAGCTGCCGATACGAGCCGACTTCGTGGGCAAGAACATCCCAACGGCGGATTCGGAGCGCGTGTCGGTCCGTTTTGAAGAGGTTGATGGTGAAGAGGGCGTATGGGTCGACCACGGAGAGCCAGCGTGAACCACCTCCTCTCAACAGAATCCTTCGGTGGCGCGACGCCCTGTACCGACGATGCATGATCTCATCCTCAAAGACGGCTCGGTTCTCACGGCAGAGGGGATCCAGACGATCGATGTGGCGATCGCAGACGGCGAGGTGGCTGCACTGGGAGATGACCTGGGCGATGCCACAGAGACAATCGATTGCGAAGGCTCATGGGTCGGTCCGGGGCTTGTCGACATCCACACGCATCTGAGAGAACCAGGCCAAGAATGGAAGGAAGATGTCGCATCCGGAAGCGCAGCTGCCGCAGCTGGCGGATACACCGCAATCGTGGCAATGCCCAACACCGAGCCTGCCGTCGACACCGGTCTCGTTGCCCGCTTCGTCATCGAGCAGGGGCAGCGTTCGGGACTGGTCGAGGTGGCCTCCGCTGGTTGTCTGACGATCGGTAGATCCGGCGAACGGATGGCTCACATTGATGAACTCTGGGACGCAGGCGTTCGAATCTTCACCGACGATGGAGACTCCGTCGCCAACGCGAGTGTTCTCCGTTCGGCAATGGAGTACGTCGCCCAGCTTGGTGGCGTTGTGTCCCAGCACGCGATCGATGCTGCTCTGAGCTCGGCCGGCTACATGCACGAGGGATCGATCTCGTCACGGCTTGGAATCTACGGCATTCCTCGCGAGGCGGACGACATCACAATCGCCCGCGACATCGCCCTTGCACGGCTCACCGGCGTCCGGTACCACCTCCAACACATTTCAACGGCTGGCGGAGTCGAACTCGTTGCGGCCGCAAAGGCCGACGGTCTGCCAGTCACGGCCGAGGTGACGCCGCACCACTTGATGTACACGCACGAGGACGTTGCGACCACGGACTCCCGGTACAAGATGATGCCGCCTCTACGAGAGGCATCGGACAGAGATGCGCTCATTGACGGCCTCAGAACAGGCGTCATAGACATCGTCGCTACCGACCATGCGCCCCATGCAGCGAGCGAGAAGGACGTTCCATTCGAACACGCAGCGAACGGGATCATTGGGCTGGAGTGGGCAGCGGCCGTGACCAACGAAGTCGTGGGACTTGACCAGGAGACCTTCTTCGAAAGGATGTCGATCGGTCCATCTGCGATTGCCGAGTTCACCGACCACGGCAACTGCCTTGACGTCGGTCAGGTAGCGAACGTAGTCGTATTCGATCCGAGTACGGCTTGGCTGCCGACGACATCGTTCTCCAAGTCACGCAACGCTCCCTATCTCGGCACCGAGCTGCGGGGCAGGGTCACTGCCACCATCTTCAGAGGCAGAATCACACATGCTGGTTAGACGATGAAACAGGGACTCCTTGTAACTGCGGACGGCGCGGTCTTCCGTGGCCAATCGGCTGGCATCTCAGGCGCAGCTGTTGGTGAGGCGGTCTTCAATACAGCAATGACCGGGTACCAGGAGATCATCACCGACCCGTCGTACTCTGGTCAGGTCGTCGTGCTCACCGCTCCACACATCGGGAACTACGGCTCGGTCGCGTTCGATGACCAGTCAGAAACAGTGCATGCCAGGGCTCTCGTAACCCGATCGATGAGTCGCATGGCCTCGTCGTGGCGTTCAGAGCAGCCATTCGACGACTACCTCATCGAGAAGAACGTCGTGGCCCTCTCCGACATAGACACCCGCCGACTCACGAGGCACATACGTGACCAAGGATCGATGCCGGTTGCGGTTGGAGTCGATATCGACGAAGCCGAGCTCGCGTCGATGGCTGCATCGGCACCCTCCATGGTTGGGCAGGACCTCGCGAGCGGAGTCACGACAGCCGAACGTTACTTCCGGGAATCGGACGGTCCACGCATCGGTCATGTCGTCGCATACGATTTCGGCATCAAAACCGACATCATCCGGTCGATGAACGGGCGAGGGCTTGATGTGACAGTTGTTCCGGCATCGACATCCGCAGCCGACACACTCGATCTCGTGGCTGATGCTGTGTTCCTCTCGAACGGACCGGGCGATCCAGAACCACTTGTTGGGCCCGTCGACGCCATTAAGCAGCTCCTCGGTGAGATACCTGTCTTCGGTATCTGCCTCGGACATCAGCTCCTCGGTCTCGCCCTTGGTGCAGAGACTTTCAAACTGCCGTTTGGGCACCACGGAGGAAACCATCCCGTCAGACGACTCTCCGACGGGACCGTCGAGATCACGTCGCAAAATCATGGCTTCGCTGTTGACTTGTGGTCGATCACTGGCGAGAGCCGGCCTGTGAAGCAGGGGCTTCCCACACCCGAGCTGCTTCCAGGGAATGTCGCGACAGACTTCGGTGCGGTTTCGGCCACCTACCAGAACCTCAACGATGGCACGAACGAGGGCATCGCGTGCCATGACATCACGGCCTTCTCTGTCCAGTACCACCCTGAGGCCGCACCCGGCCCAAATGACGCCTCGATCGTCTTCGATCGGTTGATCGACGTTGTGAAAGGCGCAGATGCCCAAACGAACTGACATCACGTCGATCCTCGTAATCGGATCCGGCCCGATCATCATTGGACAGGCGTGCGAATTCGACTACAGCGGCACCCAAGCGGTCAAAGTGCTCAGGGAGCATGGCTACCGCGTGGTCCTCGTCAATTCGAACCCGGCAACGATCATGACAGATCCAGAGTTCGCCGATGCAACGTACATCGAACCGATCACAGCCCCGGTTGTTGAGAAGATTCTCCGCAAGGAAATGCCAAACGCCGTGCTCCCCACACTCGGCGGCCAGACCGCGCTGAACGTAACGATGGAACTTGCCGAGATGAACGTGTTCGACGACCTCGGCATCGAGTTGATCGGCGCATCGCTGGACGCCATCGAAGCAGCCGAGGATCGCGGCCGTTTCAAGCAGATCATGGACGACGCTGGCATGCTCACTGCAAAGGCGCACTACATCACCTCTCTGGATGAGGCGCAGGCCGCTGTCGATGATCTTGGTTTCCCTGTGATGGTCAGGCCCAGCTACATCCTCGGCGGCGGAGGCACAGGCCTTGCCTACGACCAGGGAGAGTTCGACCGGATCGTCCAAAACGGAATCGATACGTCGCCGGTTGGTGAAGTCCTGATCGAGGAATCCATCTACGGATGGAAGGAGTACGAGCTCGAGGTCATGCGTGATGGCGCTGATAATGCCGTCATCGTGTGTTCCATCGAGAACTTGGACCCTATGGGCGTGCACACAGGTGATTCGATGACGGTCGCGCCGGCAATGACATTGTCCGATCGCGAGTACCAGGAAATGCGGGACGAAGCGATCGCGTGTCTTCGCGCGATCGGCGTGGAGACCGGTGGCTCGAACGTGCAGTTCGCAGTCGATCCCGCAACGGGACGAAGGATCATCATCGAGATGAACCCAAGGGTCTCACGTTCCTCGGCACTGGCTTCAAAAGCAACAGGATTTCCGATTGCCAAGATGGCTGCGATGCTCGCCGTTGGATTCACTCTGGATGAGATAGCAAACGACATTACGGGAGCGACACCGGCATCGTTCGAACCCGCACTCGACTACATCGTTGTGAAAGCACCACGCTTCGACTTCTCGAAGTTCCCGTCTGTCGATCCCGTCCTCGGCACATCGATGCAGTCGGTCGGAGAAGCGATGGCGATTGGCCGAACGTTCCCTGAGGCGCTCCAGAAGGCGCTGAGAAGCCTTGAGACCGGTCGACACGGGCTCAATGGCGATCCGGCAGAAACCAACCAGCTGCAACTCTCTGACGAAGCACTGTTGAGCCGCATCAGCGTTCCGAGCCCTGATCGGCTGTTCGAAGTGGCCGAGGCGATCCGCCGCGGCGTTGCGCTCGACGCAATTGCTGAAGCGACGCACATCGATCCCTGGTTCCTCGATCAAATGTCCCAGATCGTCGCGATTCGTCGTCAGCTTGCTGAATCCGGTGATCGCTCCTCCACAGTCTTGATAGAGGCGAAACGGTACGGATTCTCAGATCAACAGCTCGCCTATCTGTGGGAGATGGACTCTGCTGAGGTCACGCAGCTTCGGAGTGCGAGCGACATCGTCGTGACATACAAGACGGTGGATACGTGCGCAGCGGAATTCGAGGCGCAGACGCCGTACTTCTACTCCACATTCGAGGACGAGTCGGAGGCGCCGCCGCCAGGCGAGAACACCGTGATGGTGCTTGGCTCTGGCCCGAACCGCATCGGTCAGGGCATCGAATTCGACTACTGCTGCGTTCACGCAGCGTTTGCTCTCGACGACGCTGGCTATGAAACGGTCATGGTGAACTGCAATCCTGAAACTGTTTCCACCGACTACGACACATCAACGCGCTTGTACTTTGAGCCGCTGACAACCGAGGACGTGTTGGCCATTGTCAAGGCGGAACAGCCAAAGGCCGTCATCGTGCAACTCGGGGGGCAGACACCGCTTGGACTCGCTCACGACCTCGAGGCGGCTGGCGTCACGATCGCAGGGACAACCCCAGATTCCATCGACATGGCCGAGGACAGAGAACAGTTCTCGGCCCTCTGTGAGGAGCATGGCATTCGCCAACCCGCACACGGCACTGCCACGAGCGTTGCTGAAGCGATGGCTGTGGTCGACGAGATAGGGCTTCCGGCAATGGTCAGGCCTTCGTATGTGCTCGGTGGCCGCGCGATGCGAATCATCTACAGCATCGAAGACCTCATCGCGTATCTCTCCGATCTCTACGGAGCCACACCGGGCGGAGAGGTCGATCTCTCTGAGGCCCCGTTGCTCATCGATCGGTTCCTCGAATCCGCCGTCGAGGTTGACGTAGACGCGGTCTTCGACGGCGAAGAGATCTACATCGGCGGCATCATGGAGCATGTCGAAGAAGCGGGTGTCCACTCGGGCGACTCAGCGTGTGTCGTGCCACCGCCAACACTCACACCCGATGTCATCGAACATGTGGAAGAGGACACCCTGAAGCTGGCACAAGCACTCAAGGTTGTTGGCCTCTTGAACATCCAGTTCGCAATACGAGGCGACGATGTGTTCGTGCTGGAGGCGAACCCGAGAGCCTCACGCACCATTCCATTCATCTCCAAGGCGACAGGGGTTCCGCTTGCGAAAGTGGCCACGCGGGTAATGATGGGCGAGGGGCTCGCGGACCTCAGAGCTGCGGGAATCGTCCCTGGCGAGTCGATCCATCTGCCATACACAGCGGTGAAAGAGGCTGTCCTCCCTTGGAAACGGTTCCCGAACGAAGACACGCTCCTTGGCCCGGAGATGCGTGCCACGGGAGAAGTCATGGGCGTCGGTCCTACGGCCGCCGTCGCCTTCTCGAAGGCACTGCGTGGCGCTGGACACACGGTCCCGACCCACGGAGCAGCGTTCATCTCACTGGCAGACAGGGACAAGGTATCTGGTGTCGAGTGCGCGCTAATGCTCAGCGACCTCGGCTTCAAGCTCTTCGCCACCCACGGAACCGCGGGGCATCTGGCTCGCAACGGCATATCAACCACGCACGTCGACAAAGTTGGTGAGGGATCCTACGACCCGGTACGCCTGATCGAGGATGGCCGAATCGATTTGGTGATCAATACGCCAGCGGGTAGAAAGGCACGCGGTGACGGTCGCATCATCAGACTCGCAGCGACTCGCCATGGGATCGTGTGCGTGACAACAGCGGAAGGCGGCATTGCTGTGGTGAGATCCATCCGAGCGGAACGGAACGAGGACATTGCGGTATCGAGCATCCAGGATCTTCACGCCAAAGCTGGCCTCTGATGGACCTGTCGACGTCACTCGGTACCTACGAGCTTTCCTCCCCGATCGTCGCTGCAGCTGGAACCGTCGGGTCTGTTGTCGACTTCTCCGACGTCATTGACTTCTCCCTCTACGGGGCGGCAACAGCCAAGTCGGTAGCTCCGGAGCCATGGACTGGACGCAAGGCTCCTCGCATCGCACCGGTCGATGCCGGCATGCTGAACGGCATCGGAATACAGAACCCCGGAATTGCCGCATGGGTCGAGACATACGCAGGGAATCTTGCCGAGATTCCGACGGACATCTGGGGAAGCGCGGTCGCCCACGACAGAGACGGGTTCGCGATCGTTGCGTCAGGGATGGACGCGGCAGGTGCTGCGGCGGTCGAGATCAACCTGTCCTGTCCCAATCTTGATGGCGTGCCGTTCGCTCTGAACGCGGAACGCTCCGCTGAGGTGGTGCGCTCCGTTTGCGAAGTTACGGAACTGCCCATTGGAGCGAAGCTCTCGTCAGACGCACGATCGATCAGCGCAGTCGCGTCAGCTGTTGCAGAAGCGGGAGCGGACTGGGTAGTCGTTGCCAATACCGTGATGGGCGCCGGTATCGATCCCGAAACACGGAAACCGTTGCTGAGTGGCCTCGTCGGTGGGTACTCAGGAACGCCGATTCGACCCATCGCGATACGGAGCGTGCTTGAAGTGGCAAGAGACGTGCCCGGTCTGCCGATCGTCGGTTGCGGTGGTGCTTCGAGCGCGGCTCACGTCGTTGAATTCCTCCTTGCGGGAGCGTCAGCGGTCGCGCTTGGGTCAGTCCACTTCAAGACACCAAGGATTGGAAAGCGCATCATCAAGGATCTCGAGAAGTACATGGACCGGCACGGCGTCGGAGCCATTTCTGAATTGATCGGAGCGTACGAACCATGGTGACGGACAACCCGATCATCGTTGCTCTCGACATGCGAACGGCGGAAGAGGCAGTGGCGATGGCACAAACCGTTGCACCACACGTGGGAGCCTTCAAGATCGGACTTGGCCTGCTCCACGGACCGGGACCGGCGACAATCGATGCGCTCGTACGTCTCGGCAAGCCAGTCTTCGTCGATGCCAAACTCCACGACATCCCAAGCCAGGTCGCCGCTGCAGCAGAGCGCCTCGGCAAGCACGGCGCGAGGTGGGTAACCGCCCACGTCAGTGGAGGAATGGACATGCTTCAGGCTGCCGTTGAGGGCCTCTCTGCCGGTGCGGGAGGCGCAGAAGCCGGAATCCTTGGCGTTTCCGTGCTGACGTCGCTTGACAAGGCGGATCTCGAGCGAGTCGGCATCCAGCGAACACCTGGCCAACTCGTCGGAAAGATGGCGAAGGTCGCTGCTGCCGCGAGATGTGAGGGTCTCGTCTGCTCCCCACAAGAACTCAATGTGGTCACGCAAGCGGCTCCAGGTCTCGTGCGGGTCACGCCAGGCATCAGGCCAACATTGCTCGGAGATGATCAGGCGCGTACGGCCACGCCGCGACAAGCGATCGACAGGGGAGCCTCCTTCCTCGTGATTGGAAGACCAATCACCCAGGACCAGGACCCAGCCACCGCTGCCGCTGGGATTCTTGCCGATATCAAGAGTCACCGCTCGAGCGACACATGACCACGGGTTCTTGCCCAGCGTCGAACTGACACTCTGTCTTTGGTCATCTCAGTTCCTCGGTCCGCGATGGGTTCCTGATACAGTGCTCGCCGGAGGGACCACATGGCATTGCCAGACATGACCGACGAACAAAGAGCAGCAGCACTGAAGCGGGCCGGCGAGGCTCGGAGGCTACGCGCCGAGGTGAAACAGCTCCTGAAGACCGGCAGCCTCAGTTTCGCTGACGTCTTGGATCGTGCAGAAGAGGACGACCTCATTGCCGGCACCAAGATCAAGGCCATCATCGTGTCGATGCCCCACATGGGCAAGGTGAGCACGAATCGCCTCATGGAAGCAATCGGAATCGCTGAGAACCGTACTATCAGGGGCCTTGGAGCAAACCAACGCAAGGCCCTTCTTGAACACTTCTCATAACTCGAAGCTCATCGTGATTTCCGGTCCCTCAGGCGTCGGAAAGTCAAGCATCGTCGAAGCCCTCCTAGCGGAGACACCGTCGTCGTTCTCCGTGTCAGCCACCACACGCGACTCAAGGCTTGGTGAAGTCGACGGAGTGGATTATCACTTCGTTGACCGAGATACCTTCGAAGCAAAGGTCGCCAGTGGTGAAGTCCTCGAGTGGGCCGAGTACGGGGGAAACCTTTACGGCACACTCCGGAGCGCTGTCGACCCGATCCTCGATACCGGTACGAACGTAATCCTCGACATCGAGAACGAGGGTGCCAAGCAGATCCGCGGAAGCTTCCCCGAGGCGCTCCTGATCTTCGTGGCCCCGCCTGATATCGATGCGCTCGCGAACCGACTCGATCTCCGTGGCGATACCTCGCGTAGCGACATGGAGCTTCGGCTTGCGGTGGCCGCTGAGCAGATGGCTGAAGCGTTCGAGGTGTATGACCATGTCGTGACGAACGATGATCTGCGACGGGCGATCAGCGAGATTCTCTCTATACTCGGGGCTGCAGGCACGGAGCCGTCTGTACAATGACGCCTTCAACCACTCAACGTCCAAATCGAGGAGCCCAACGACATGTTGCTTGAACCGCCAATCGGAGACATAGTCGCCAAGACGAACTCACGCTTTGCACTCGTCGTGTTGGCTTCGCGCCGTGCACGCCAGATCAACGCGTACTTCAACGAACTCGGAGCAGGAATCGGTGGATACGTACCGCCTCAGGTCCACTCGCTCTCCCGCAAGCCATTGTCCATCGCTCTCGAAGAGATCGTTGAAGACAAGGTTGTCATCGCTCCGATCGAGGAGTAACCCATGGCCGTAGGGCGACGAGTCGTCCTCGGCGTGACCGGGGGAGTCGCTGCCTACAAAGCCGCGTACCTCGCAAGAATCCTTACTGCTCGTGCGCACGAGGTTCGTGTTGTCATGACGGAGTCCGCCCAACAATTCGTTGGCCAGGCCACGTTTGCAGCCATCACTGGCACTGATCCTGTCACGAACCTCTTCGATGATGACGACGTCTCACCGCACACAACACTCGGCCAATGGGCCGAGGTCATCGTGGTCGCACCGGCAACGGCATCGACGATCTCAAAGCTGGCGGCCGGCCAGTCCTCAGACGCACTCGTCGCAACGGTTCTCGCGTCGACTGCGCCTGTCGTCATTGCGCCGGCCATGCACACAGAGATGTGGGAACAACCTGCCACGACTGCGAACGTCGATCGCCTCACCAGTTTCGGGTACAGGTTTGTCGGCCCAGTTACGGGGCCGCTGGCAGCCGGGGATTCAGGCATCGGCAGGCTCTCGGAGCCTGAGGACATAGCCGATGCCATCGAGTCGGTCTTTCCCGTTGCCGACATGGACGGCATGTCTGTGCTCGTCACTGCAGGTGGCACGAGAGAACCGGTCGATCCCGTGCGCTACATCGGAAACCGATCCTCAGGGAAGATGGGGAACGCCCTGGCAGAAGTCGCTGCCGAACGCGGGGCGACCGTTGTTTTGGTCACCGCGGCTCAGCCTCCCGAGTCAGGGGCAGTTGCAGTCGTCCGAGTGGAGACTGCAGATGAGATGGCCGAGGCCGTTTGGTCTCGTTCGGGCGAAGTTGACGTGGCGGTCATGGCCGCTGCGGTTGCCGACTTCAAACCAGCGAATCCAGACCGGCTCAAGATCAGAAGGGCGGACGGGGTCCCTGATATCAGCCTCGAGCCGACTCCCGATGTGCTGAAGGGTGTCCACGAGCGGTCTCCCAGACCAATCGTCGTGGGTTTCGCAGCCGAGACCGGATCTCTTGATGCTGCTATCGCGAAGGCAGCTTCAAAGGGAGTGGATCTGCTTGTCGCGAACGACGTCACGAAGGATGGCTCCGGCTTCGGGACCGAGACGAACGAGGTCAAGTTCGTGTTCAAGAACGGTGCAACCAGGGATCTCGAGCTGATGTCGAAGCGTCAGGTCGCTGCTGAGATCTGGGATGCGGTCATGACTATCAAGGCGCAGTCCTGAACTCCCTGAGGGCGTGCCAGGTTGTCCCAGATATCACGACGTTCTCCGTCGATGACGGATTTTCGTACATCATTCCCGAAGGCATGGATGTCCGGATCGGTTCCCGCGTCAGGATCCGTGTCTCGGGACGTCGACTCAAGGGATTTGTAACCGCGGTGTTCGAGCCGGAGAGGAATCGGAAACTGCTGCCGATTGAAGGACTTTCCGGCAATGTTCCCTCCTTCAATACCTCCTCGCTCGCGACCCTTAGGTGGGCCGCCACACACTACGTCGCACCACTTTCGGCGCTACTGAAACGGACCGTGCCACCGAACGTGCCGACCACGGACACCCAGCCGCCATCGGTTGTGACGGAGAATGCATCCCCCTCTCCCATGACGTATCACATAGGCTCGCCGCCCTACGGACCGGCAATCGCGACCTCGATCGAAGCCGATGTGAAGGACCGACGCAACGTCGTCATCGTCGCGCCAACCGTCACCGAGATCGAGGAGATCGCGCAGCACCTCATTACATTCCACGGCGACGAAGTCGTGTTGGCGACGTCCTCGATGCCTGGCGCCGCGGTAACGGACAGTTGGGTGCGCATTGCCAACGGTTCACAGACAATCCTCATCGGAACGAGAGAGATCATGTTCTGGCCCTTCGGAGACGTCGGGCTCGTCGTTGTGGTCGAGGACGGACGACGTGTCATGCGTTCACCAGCGACACCGACGGTGAACGTGAGAGAGGTGATGGCGCACCGATCGCGTGAGGAAGGTTTCCGGCTTGTCTTTCACGGGCCGGTTCCTACGCTTGAAACGATCGCCGCCGGAGCCGCCATCGACGCACCAGCTCACAGGCAGTGGCCGATGGTTGAACTCGTCGACAGAGGGGAGGAGCCGCCGACCGGGGTGGCACTCACCCAGCGCTGCAAATCAGCGATAGCAGCGGCAGTGCGCGGTGGTGGGTCTGTCTTCATCCTCGTCGGATCCCGCGGTTACGCGCCAGCGTTCCGATGCGTCACGTGCGGAGAGGTACGACGCTGTTCGGAGTGTTCCAGTGCAGCATCACGAGACGACACATGCAGGAGATGTGGATCTTCGCTC
>PJEL010000805.1_pt1 | contig 35347 bp, 40 predicted proteins | sample 1853271 | NCBI WGS metagenome assembly PJEL01 (sample SAMN08108733, study PRJNA415343) | Invertebrate metagenome, whole genome shotgun sequencing project. | host: Globobulimina | place: Sweden: Gullmar Fjord | collected 2015-08
CCCAGAACACAAAAGGGGAGTACTTGGAGTTCGCCCAGGAAATCTTGAATAAAAAATGTATTCAAAAAAACTTAAAAGGAGCCTCTGGAGGGGGGCTCTTTTTATTGATCTAGCAGGCTTATCTTTTTAACTATCTTGGAGAGCTCAGCACGTGACATTAAACCCTTCGACTGAAGTCTGCTGTACTCATCTGCTTCTATCAAGTCATTATCATAGGCATACAATATATATCTTGCAGACCAATCATCAATATCAAGATCTAAGATAGGGCTTTCTGTATAACCATGCTCAAGCGGTATATCTAAGCCACTTGATTCAAGTATCATTTTTAGCCCCTCTGCTTTTGTTGTTAAATCATCTGGGTGAAACTGTCCATCATAAGAATATCCAGAAATAATATTGTTAATAAATGCAAGCTGAAGAAGTTTACTGTCACTTATTCCCATATCAATATTTCTAAACAGAATCATAGAAGTCTTCAAAACTTCTCTACGTGTTAGCCCTTTCTCTGGCTCGAAAAATAAATCAAAAATAATTGCATCATATGCATCAAAATTTGAATGTATTTGACTAACAAGATCTATTGTTGATACGCCAGCATCTATTTCTGCTGGAATTTCTTCTATTGGAGCTACATCCACTGGTGTTTCTGAAATGTTGCTATCCTCAACATCACCAGCAATTGAATAGTTATTATCAATAATAGTTGTTGTCTCAAATATACCTCCTGAAGCTGCTGTACCTTCAATCGTAGCGCTCGTAGGTGTAGAAACATTCCCGCTAGCATCAACTGTAGTAATGCTATAGTTGTTTGTTGCTCCACGAACTACAGTTACTACAAAGTTGTAGATACCTGTAGCTGGAATATCTGCTTCAGTATCTACTGAATTTGAATACAGATTTGAATCGGCTTCAGCACCTGTAATTCTGATTGTGGTCGTTTCACCATCTGTACTTTCAGGGAAAGTAATTGTTGGGGTGACCGGGTCATTTATATCCAATGCAAAATTTGAACTGGCAACTGCAGTCCCGTCCACAGTTCCATCATTTGGTGTGATTCTAATCTGAGCATTTGCAACATCTGTTGTAGAATCAACATCTGATGCTGAATTCCACGTTACCGTAAGGGTATTTTCTCCAGATGAAGTGTCCAATGCACTGACTTGGTATTCATTCCCATTTGTTACAGCTGGCGTTCCAGTCGTTGCAGTTGGGGAGGCGCCAAGCGTTGGGTCTTCCCAATTACTACCACCATCAATCGAATATTCAAACTTGGCTGTCATGCCATCATCATCATCTGCATCATCAAAGATTGCAGTTACTGTTACATCTCCACTATCATCTAGAACTTGCGTACCAGTTACAGAAGCTACCGTTGGAGCTGTGTTTGCAACAAAACTGTTGCTTACAGAAAAGTTATCGATAGTAAGTAGGCCGCCCAAACTATATGCCGCAGAGAAGGCATTTCTATTGTCAAAAGTTCCCCCCGCAAAAGTGTTCGATACAGCTGCAAGGACATCTGTATCTTCACCTGGATCATCAAAATCCCCGTCTGCATTTCCATCGGCATACATTGAGACCGTTGCACCTGAAGTGTCATCTATGGCCATTTGAACCCTATACCAAACATCCTCTGTCCAGAGTACTCCAGTATTAATATTTTCAGCAAAACCATTTTCATTAATACGCCTCAAACGCACAGTATTACCTTGGGATAGAAACAGAACATAATATGCCTCCTTTCCTGCGGTATAAGGGTAATAGTCATAATCTCCATAACCAAGAACTATCTGGCTCTTGTCAGGAGTCATTATATCAACACTCAAAACTAAGGAGTCTCCGCGCGCAAAAGTATCTACACTTCCAATACCATCACCACTGTAAGTATTGGTCCCAATAATGGTCAACACCTCATTTTGATTCACATTCGCATCAGAATCATATTCCGTCCACTTCGCCGAATCTATTGTTGACCCAGCAAAGTCATCTGTTAGTAAAGTAACAGCACCAACCCCCACTGCAGTAAATAACACCACAACCAGCGCGATTACAGGTAAGACCCTTAGCAGTAGGTTTTTTATTTTCATCTTATGATTATAGCATAAAAAGGCCTGAATGGCAACAGGTTGAGACGAATCTTCTACAAGTTGAGCAGCTTAATTTTCTTAACAATTTTACTAAATTCAGCTCTGGTCATATCCTCCGTTTTTCCATATCTGCCATACTTATCAAGCTCAATAAGGTCATTGTCATAAGCATAAAAGATATATTTTGCAGACCAGTCATCAGTATGAACATCCACAATAGGGCTTTCTGTATAAGCATGTGTTAAAGGGATATCCAGTTCACTTGCCTCAAGTATCATCTTTATGGCCTCTGCTTTTGTTGCAAGTTCCTCAGAGCGAAATGATCCATTTGTATATGGAATGATAATTCCATGGCTAAAGGCCAATGCAAGTAGTTCATTCTCCTGTATGTCTTTATCTGAGAGATCAAAAATGTACATAGCTGTTTCAAGAGTCTCCAATCTGGTGAGTGCCAACTCTGGCTTGAAAAATGAATTAAAGAGTTTTACATCAGATTCACATAGATGTCCCTCAACAAGGGAAACAAGATCTAATTCCAATAGCCCCTCGCTGATTCCAGTTGCTATTGCCTCATCAATAGGTTCCTCAACAGGTTCCTCAACAAGTTCTTCACCAGGTGTAGTAGGAGTAGGTATGCCTTCTGGTAAACCGGAAGATTCAATTTCAACATCACCAGCAATTGAGAAAGGATCACCAGCTATAGTTGTGAATGTACCTCCTGAAGCTGCTGTACCTTCAATTGTAGCAGTAGTAGGTGTAGAAACATTTCCTGCAGCATCAACAGTTGTGATGCTATAAGAGTTTGTTGCAAATCGAACTACAGTTACTTCAAGATTGTAGCTACCTGAAGATGTAATATCTATTCCAGTATCTGCTCCATTTGAATACAGATTTGAATCGGGTTCAGCACCCGTAATTAAGATAAATGTCGTTTCAGCATCCATTTCTTCTGGGAAAGAAATTGTTGGGACTGAAGGGGCATTAATATCCAGGGCAAAGTTTGAACTAGTTCCTGTGGTTCCATCTACTGTTCCATCATTTGGAGTAAATCTAAACTGTGCATTTGCCACGTCTGTTGTTGAAGCAACATCTGATGCAGATTGCCATATAACTGTAAGAGTATTCTCTCCAGATGCAGTGGGTAAAGCACTTACTTGATATACATCTTCATTTGTTACTGCTGGCGTCCCAAATGTTGCAGTTGGGGAGGCGCCAAGTGTTGGGTCTTCCCAATTACTACCACCATCAATTGAATAGTAGGCTCTGGCTGTAAGGACATCATCATCTGGATCATCAAAAATCGCCGTAATTGTTACATATCCGGTTCCATCCAAAACTTGGGTTCCCGTCACTGAAGTCACAGTTGATCCATCATTAAAGCCCCAGTTTGTGTTATTCCCAGAATCCGTAGAGTTTGTGTGTGTAGGCTCACTTCCAGATGAAGCATCTGAGTCCTTAACATCTCCATAATCAACCGCAGAAGTTCCTGAAAGGTTTAGCCCCCAAGTATCTCCGGCACTATCACTGTAGAGACTTACTAAACTCCCATCTGAACCTGTAATTGTAAAAGCATTTGTTACCGCTTGTGTAGTCCCGTTTGTGAAATTCAGCACTTTACTATCAGTTGTACAAGTGAAATCATAAAAAGTTGTACTACCGGAAATAGTTGAAGTTCCACCCGCATCTGTAAAAATAACCGCACCAGTTCCGGGTGTAAAGGTTCCACTATTAGACCAGTTCCCAGACAAAGAAATATCATTATTGCCACTTGCAAGGGTACCGGACGTGATCGTGAGATCTTGCGTTGAAGCATCCATAACAAGGTCTGAGCCCAAAGTCACTGTTCCGCTCGCTTTATTAATTGTGATGTCTCCATCGTACAATCCGGTTGCCCCCGTTAAAGTAAAAGCTTGGGCGCTTGTACCAGTGAAGGAAAGTGCAGTTGTGGCAGAATCAAGTGTTGAAACAACAGTAACATCCCCCTGAGCTACCATGTCTCCGCCTCCAACAAGGTTTCCATTTGTAAGAGTTAGATCATTCGCAATAGTAATTGTATCTCCACTTCCCAATGTGAGGGTTCTGGCATTATTACTTTTATTTAAACCAAAATCATAAAAGGTGACAGCTGATGCAACATCAAGAATGGTGTTATTAGCTTGGCGCATATCCCACGTTCCATTGTTGTGATTAAAAGTCCCACTGGAAATAGTGAAACTACCATATTGGTTGATGAGGCCAGTTGATGAATTGAAAGTACCACCGGCAATTATTAGATCATAGAGTGTAGAAGTTTCAGTCCCGGCATTGAAAGTTGCACCTGTATTAATTGTGTAATCGGAAGAGCTATGTGTACTGTAAAAAGTACCGCCGCCGATATTCAAAGTCCCTGCATCCATCGTTATGTCAGAAACTACTCTTAATTGAGCAGTATTGTTTATTGTCGTGGCCGAGGACACAGTCAGATTGTTCATATCAACTTTAGCCTGAAGCTCCATAGTCCCCCCGGATTTGTTTATAATCCAGTCATTTATCCCCTTGTAGTTGGCTGTTAGATTATAACTAACATTTTGTGTGTTCCCACCAGTGAATTCATAATCTATACTTTGGTGATCACCATCTGTGTTCCAGGTTAGATCTCCTTGAATATAAAGTTTATTGTTACTGTTGTCGTAAAACTGCCCATCATTAATAGTGTAGTCATTTTCCACTGTCATTGTGTCTGAAGAGGCCAACTGAAGCCTTTTTGCACTTGCCCCAGTTGCGAGTGTGAAGTTATAAAAGTTCTCTGTTGAAGCAAAGTCCCAGGTTTGAGTGCCCGTTGCTTGATCAAAGAGTACCGTACCGTCGTTGTGATTAAAGGTACCTCCGGCAGAATTATCAAAGACATCCAGGATGTACATATTTCCAGATGTGGCGGTAAAAGTACCACCGGTCATTGTAAGCGAGCCGTTAATATCGATTTCTGCACTTCCACCAGTAAATGTCCCGGTTGCTTGTGTAAAGCCTCCAGCTCCAACTGTGAGCGAACGAGACTGGGTGATTTCACCACCGTATCCACTGTTCACACTAATACTCAATACACTACCTGCATGTCCCGCATCTATCACAGAGTTGTTTGATGAAGTTGCATCAAATACTACGTCATCACTGGCACCTGGAATTGTATCTCCAGACCAGTTAGCTGCTGTACTCCAATCAGTATCCCCAGCGCCTTCACCATCCCAGGTAATTGTGGCTGCAGATGCTGCAGCTGTACTTAAAACAAATAGCACGACTATCGATGATAGTAGGATTGATAAGCGAATTATTTGTTTCAGCTTTTTCATATATGATAACATCATATTATTCTACCATAAAAAGCCCTGAAGAGCAACAGGTTGAGACAGGTAAATAATTTACTCAACAATAGTAACTCCGGAGAGTTTCCCTTTATCAATAACTTCGCCCTGTTCCCTTAGGATTTTGAGAATATCAATAAAATCATATGGCTCTGCTGGATCTTCTGTTTTCAGGATATCTGCAACTGCAGCAGCAACCAATGGCGCAGCCTGTGAAGTCCCACTCTTAACTCCATACAAATCTCCAGGTAGGGAAGAGCGAATAAAGAAACCATTCGCGGCTACATCAACCCAAGTCCCATAATTGGATTTAGGCATTTTATTGTGATTTTTGTCTATGCTAGCCACCGCAATGCTATGGATGTAGGAAGCTGGGTAAAAACCCTTAGTACCTCCATTATTTCCTGCTGCAGAAACAAGGATAATGCCTTCTTTATGCATTTTCTCTGTTAAAAGCTCCAAAGAGTAGGAAGGGGACATTAATCCAAAGCTAGTATTTATTATATCAACCTCATCCTCAATTGCTTGATCTAAAGCGATTAATACATTGGAAAGTCGGCCACCATTTCTACCTACAATTTTGTAAGGAATAATTGTTACATCAGATATATGATCAGCAATAATCCCCGCAACATGCGTCCCATGCCCAACATCATCGTATGCTTCTAAATCTTCATCAAAAGAGTTGAAACCAGGTAAAACATCTACATAATCAAAGACTTCATGATCTCCATATAATCCCGTATCCACAACAGCAATTGTAATTGGACCCCTTACTTTACTTGGATCAATTTCCTCCTCAGCCAATTCTACATTTGGCCCAGGATTGAACGCCCAATCATAAACTGGATCGCCTAAAATTTGAATGGATTGGTCAATTTCAACCTGTTCAAACTCATCAATTGCTTCCATATACTCCAGTCCAACCTCCTCCAATTGAGAATCAGACAGCCTTTTATCAGGTTGCAGCAGTAACATTCCACCGTCTTTCTCCAAACTTACAATCAATCCTTTATTGGTGTTTACACGTTCATAGCTAGATCTAAGCACATCAGCCTTATAAAGCTGATTTAGGAGCTTAGAATCATCCTCAACAAGCAAGTCTTCAACAAGCATTTGATGCTCCGTATTAAGCTCTTGGAAGGTATGCAGCGAATCAGTAGTAAAATGGCTTCCCTTAGCCACTAATTCGAGCAAAGCAAAGAGGGCAATTACTAAAAAAACCGCAAGAATTGACCGAAATTTAGGCAGATATTTAAGATTTTCCATAACTGTGGAGAGTTTTTCTAACCTGATAGTAACTTATTTAGGTAAAAAGGACTAGACAAAATCTCGAGAACAATGTATAAATAAGTCTTATTTGACACCTTGTCAATTAAGCACAGTAAATCACTTACGGTTGAGGAGGGCTCTTACATGGCGTGGAGGGGGCCCTCTTTTTTTATAAAAATTTAATTTCTAGAGAGGCCTCCCATCAATCTTAAGATAAAGATGAACAGGTTAAATATGTCCAAATATAACCTTATAGCTGCATCTATGTACTGATCTTCAGGGTAATGAGCCAACCTATTCATATCAACCATTGCAAAGGCTGCAAATAGCAGTACTCCAGCTCCGCTGTAAACAATCTCAAATCCGTTCCCCCAAGGAATAAAAAACCCAACAATCATTATAACTATCATGCCAATTAATCCAGCTCTCAAGAAGCCGTACCAACCTGTTAAAGGCTTTTTAATTCGCGTCCCAATCAAGCCCATTGCAAGGAACATTACTGTTGTGGAGAAAAGTGCTCTGTAAATGATGTCAAAACCACCAAATTCGGCAGCAAAACTAGCTAAAAGAGGAACAATAGTTATCCCACTGGACAGGGTAAATAGCGTAAATAATGCATAATTTAAAGGCACTCTGCGGCTCCATGCCCTAGAAGTGAAGATTAAGCCCAATTCCAAAGCAAACATTGCGTACATAAGGAGTGGATTCGCTATAAAAACTTCAAGAAAGTAGTGAAATCCAAGTACAACCCCCACACCTGTTGAAAGTATGGAAAGTCCAAAAAGGGACAGTACTTTATTATAAAACGAGCTTGAAGCTTTTCTTCGCGGTGCAACTTGATCAAATATTTCCATAGGTGTTGTTTAATGTATATGGATTTTAGAGCAGCTTTGCGCCCAGTGCAAATTGCGTTATGCTAGCGCCATGTTTGGACTTAAGAAAGCACTAAATCCTCAGCGCGAACGCGTATTCACCGTCCTAGATATTGGGACAGAATTCGTGAAAGCTCTTGTTGGTCAGGTACAAGGAAATGAAGTACACATTCTTGGCCGTGGCCTCAGACGTCAGCCCTCTGGCGAGATGGAAGGTGGCACAATCACGGATATTGCAGGTGTAATTCAAAACTGTCATGCGGCAATGCGTGAGGCAGAGCGAATGGCAGGTGTAGCTCCACAAAAACTAATTTTGGGTGTTGCCGGAGATCTTATTAAAGGTGCAACTTCAGAAATCACTTACCGCAGACGCAATCCAGGAGAAAAAATTCACCAAGAGGAGCTCAAAAATATTATCCACAAAGTTCAGTGGAAAGCTTTTGAAAAAGTTCGCGGTGATTTGGCATATGAAACCGGCTTCAATGAAATTGACGTAAAGCTTGTGCACGCCGCAATTGTGGACACTCGTATTGATGGATATAAGGTTAGCAATCCAATTGGATTCCAAGGACGAGAAATTGCAATGAGCGTTTTCAACGCTTTCTCGCCGCTAGTTCATTACGGTGCTTTGCAAACCATTAGTGCAGAATTGGATAAAGAATTGCTGGCTATTATGGCTGAGCCATTTGCCGTTGGTCGCTTACTTGGCGGAACTGAATTACAGGGATACAGCGGAATTTTTATAGATGTTGGAGGAGGAACCACAGACATTTCTATTGTTGTGGATGGTGCAGTTATTGCCACAAAGATGTTCAACTTGGGCGGACGATCATTTACAAAGCGCCTGGCACACACGCTCAACGTTTCTCATGATGAAGCGGAGGAAGTAAAAATCGCCTTTGCAAATCAGCAGTTAGAGCATCAGTCCCACAAAATTGTTAGCAAGGCCATTGAAAGTGATACAGAAGTTTGGCTTTCTGGAGTCTTTTTCAGCCTCAAACCTCTCAGCGAGATTGCTTCTCTACCCCCAACAGTTTATCTTTGTGGGGGAGGTTCTTTGCTTCCCGTATTGAAGGAAGGTTTGGAAGCTACTGATTGGTCAAAGAAATTGAATTTCCCGCGCAAGCCGCAGATTAAATATTTGCTTCCAAAAAATCTCTCACACATTAAGGACGAAACAAAGCTCCTTACTTCTCCTGCAGACATCACTCCAATTGCGCTTGCAAGCACAGCCATGGAAATTATGTCTGAAGAAAAATTGCTAACAAAAATGCTTCAAAAAGTAGTACGCCTCATGCAAGTTTAACAGCACGCCATGCCTGATAAAAAAATTAAAAAAGTATCAAAGAAGAAAATTATCTTTGTTGAACTAGATGAAGAAATCACCAGCCTTTTTGAGCGAATCGAACCACTTCCATACAAAGAAATTTATTTGGTAGTGCCAAAACGTGCAGTTCTGCTTCAAAGCATTGTGAACCTTAAAATCCTCAAGCAAAAACTCTCAGACATTGATAAGGAAATGGCAATGATCACAAAAGACACAGCCGGAATGAAACTGGCCCACCAAGCCGAAATAAAAATCTTTGATCACTGGGACATTGAATCCGCCAACAAAAAAGGGAAGGAAAAAGATCCGGATGCAACTTTATTAGCACCGGTTTCCGCAACTTCAAATGACATCAGTGATAGGAACCCATCCAGGCTTCCTCAAAAAAAATCTTCAATCTTTGAAGTAGTTCGCAATCTTCGCGGACAAGAAAAAGGCTTTTCCCTTCGCTCTTATTTACAAGACCGCAAAAAAAATCGCCTCAAAAAGGAAGCCTTTCAAATTTATTTACCTGGCGGCACTAAACGCTTCATAACAGGTTTAGCTCTTGCCAGCATCGCACTTTTCTTCCTTATTGCATACGTTGTACTTCCGGGTGCAACTCTCTATATAGAGCCCGCATCAAACGTGGTTACAAAAGGTGTAAACATCAACCTAACACTCAGCCCTTCAACCCCGCGCGAATTAAAAGCATATCCAGTTGAAACAGAAGTTGATCTTACAATCACACATCCAGCCAGCGGAATCCTGAGCGAAGGCGCAAATTCCTCAGGAGAAATCACAATTCTCAACGAATCAGATATAGATTGGCCACTGGTAGCAAACACTCGCTTTCAAACTGATGATGACATTGTGTTCCGCATCCAAGAAAGCGTTACAATTCCTTCCGGAACGCCAGAATCTCCTGGTTCAGCCGTGGCCTTTGCAGTGGCAGATACAATAGATGCAAATGGTGTGCCAGTAGGTGAGCGAGGAAATATTGAGCCAAGCAAATTCTTCCTTCCTGGCTTGCGTGAAGATAGCCGTACAGAACTTTACGGAGAAAGTTATGCAGATTTCACTGGGGGAGAAAGCCTAATCTCTGCAATTGTTTCAGAGGATGACATTGTTGCCGCCCGTGAAAAGCTGGAGGCCCAGCTGAATGAAAAGGTACTTTCCTCGCTGAGAAAAGAGACTTTAGGCGAGGCCAACAAACAAAATCTAAACCTAAGTCTTTTGGAAGATACAGACGCCTTAGTATATGGACTGCCAGAAATTGACATGCCTTTTGAACTCATTGGGCAGGAGATGGAAGACTTCGAAATTTCCGGAACAATCACACTTTCCGGTGTGGCATATGACAATGATGCAATCATTGCAATCCTCAAAACAGAAATTGTCACTGTGGAAACTCCTGGCAAACAATTGATTCGCATTGAAGAAGATTCTGTAAATATAAATGTTTTGGAGGCAGATAATGTGCGACTAGATTACAAATTCACAGCCCAAATCCAAGGTGTGGAAGAATATGAAATTGATCCTGATTTGGAAGGTGGGAATAAACTCAACAAGAAGATCAAAGAACACATTGCCGGGAAAAGTATTGAGGAAGCTGAACGCTACGTTCAAAACCTCCCAGAGGTAAATTCCGTAGACCTAAAAATCTGGCCTGCTTGGTCCCCAACAATCCCAACCCTTCCAGAAAACATCAAAATCCGCTCACTTTCAAAAGAAGACGGGATTGAGCTTGAGGACTAGAGACATTAACAGTAAGCTAAGCCCATGAAATTCAGCAACCTAATTACAAAAACCAGTAAATCTGTTTCAGCAGATGAAACATCAAAAAATGCACAGCTCCTAATTCGTGCAGGATTTATTCACAAAGAAATGGCAGGTGCATACACTTACCTACCTTTGGGTCTCATGGTTTTGAACAACATCAACCAAATTATCCGTGAAGAAATGGATGCCCTTGGTGGACAAGAGTTACTTTTAACTGCCCTGCAAAGCAAGGAACTCTGGAAATCCACAGAGCGATGGAGTGATGAAGTTGTAGACATCTGGTTCAAAACTGCATTAAAAAGCGGAAGCGACTTAGGATTGGGCTTCACACATGAAGAGCCAATCACTCAACTTATGACACAGCACATTGCTTCATACAAAGATTTACCAAAATACGCCTATCAGATTCAAACTAAGTTCAGAAATGAAGTCCGCGCAAAATCTGGAGTCATGCGTTGCCGCGAATTCCTTATGAAAGATCTTTATTCTTTCTCAAAAGACAAAGCTGAACATGACGCATTCTATGAAGAAAGCAAAAAAGCTTACATGCGCGTATTTGAGCGAGCTGGCTTGGGCGATGACACATACATTACTTTTGCATCCGGCGGAGTCTTTGCACCATATTCACATGAATTCCAAACACTTTGTGAGGCCGGAGAAGACACAATCTATTTAGACGAAAAGAAAGGAATGGCAATCAACAAAGAAGTGCTTACAGATAAAGTTCTGGAAGAACTCGGCATGAAGCGAGAAGACCTAAAAGAAGTTAAAGCAGCAGAAGTTGGAAACATTTTCACTCTTGGTACTCGATTTTCAGAACCACTCGGACTTTCTTATACAGATGAGAACGGCAAAAGTAACCCTGTATTCATGGGTTCATATGGTATTGGTCCAGGCCGCCTAATGGGCGTTGTTGTGGAAGTACACTCAGATGAAAAGGGAATGGTTTGGCCTGAAAGCATTGCGCCATTCAGAGTTCACATGCTTGTGCTCGGCAAGGATGAAAAGTTACTTAAAGAGGCAGAGGAATTCTATGAGACACTAAAAGCAGCAGGTATTTCAGTGATTTTTGACGACAGAGAAGGCGTAGGTGCTGGAAAGAAACTTGGCGATGCAGACCTTATGGGTATGCCTATCCGAATCCTATTGAGTGACAAATCCAAAGAAGCTGGAGGTGCAGAGTGGACACTAAGAAAAACAGGAGATACAGAAGTACTCCCACTTGAAAAAATGTTGGAATATCTAAAGTCCTAACTGCTTACGAAGATCTTCCGCTGCAGCGTCGTCTTCTTTTCCTTTAGACTCAGATTTATACATCAACTCAATATCTTTCCAGTCAGCAAGATGTTCAAGCTCCAACTTTTTAAGTTGAGCACCATGTTTTGGAGATAATTCTACAAATTTGGCTCGCTCTTCTTCAAATATGCGAATCAACTCATCTACCTGTTGTTGACGCAATTTTGGCACAGAATCTACAATCTTCTTCTTTTCATCTTTAGTAAGCGAGATAGACCCAGCCAAAAGGTTGATGAATTTATTAGCATCAAGCTGTAATTGGTGAGGCGGAAGAGTAATTGTTGTTGTAAAAGTAGCCATTGTAGACCCAAATACATAGTTTGGATCATCTTTTGGAGGTCCTGAACCTTGATCTTTTGGAGGTGTTCCACCACCAGCCATCCCAGCCAAAGGTGCTGCAGGAGGCATTGGGGCCGGTGCAGGAGCTACAGGTTGAACAGGCGCTGGTCCAGCAGGTGCCGGAGCAGGCGGAGGAGTTGGCTGTGCAGGTTGCTGCGCACCTTGACCCCCTTGATTACCAAAGGAGAATCCACCCGTATATTGCCCGTTATTTTGTTGGTCGTCTGTCATAAATTTTCTTTGAGGCTATGATTCTATTTAAACCTGTTGAAAGAATCAAGCGATACAAGCTCATAGTACCACTTTTGGCAGGGTCAGTCAAGCAGCTCACAAATCCCCTTGCATTTCTCCTGAAATCCATTAGAATCCCGAAGCATTAAGTAAAACACATGGCCAAACATCCAGTACCCAAGAAGAAAACCTCACGTGCTCGTGGGAATAGACGTTACAAAGCTTTTCAAAATAAGGCTCGTATCCGTCTAACTGATGCTATCCAATTGGCTAAATGTAGCAATTGTGGATCTCAAGTTCGTGCTCATCACGCTTGTACTGACTGCGGATTTTACAGAGGAAAAGATATGATGGGACAAGTCGCCAAAGCTGAAGAAAAAGTAACCACTATCAAAGCCGACTAGTATGGCTTCAGAAAGACACAATCTCCGCGCAATAGTCGTTCAGACTTTATTTGCATGGGAATTTAGAGGTGGCGATGCAGACGCCATTTTGAGTTACAATTTGGTGAATGGCGCACCACAAATCAAAGATCAAAGCTACGCAACTCAACTTTTAAAGAAACTAATGCTTCACAGAAAAGAAATAAAAGCTAAACTTGTGCAATTTGCACCGGAGTGGCCTTTTGAAAAGATCGCACCTATAGATAGGGCTATTTTACAGGTTGGAATCTGCGAATTGCTCTTCACAAAAGACATCCCAGATTTAGTAGCAATCAATGAAGCCATTGAGTTGGCAAAGGAGTTTGGGGTAGAAAGCTCTTCTAAATTTGTTAACGGCGTATTAAGCTCTGTATACGATGACTCAAAAAAGTAAAGATCTCAGCGAACTGGAAGCAGCCATTGGCATCAGCTTTGATGACAAGGAATTGCTTCATCGTGCATTTGTACACAAGTCTTACGTTAATGAACATACGGATGAGACTTTGTTTAATGAACGCTTGGAATTTCTTGGCGACGCAGTCTTGGAACTTGTTGTAACTGACTTCCTATACAAAAAATATACTGATCAACCAGAAGGCGAACTGACTAACTGGCGCTCTGCTCTGGTTAAAGGAAAGAATTTAGCGCAAGTAGCACGTAACCTCAACTTAGGAGCACACCTCTTCCTCAGCCGTGGTGAAGACCTTTCCGGTGGAAGAGACAAGGACTACATCCTAGCGAATACTGTTGAAGCTTTTATTGGGTCAATTTACTTGGACAAAGGCTATGAAACCGCAAATAGTTTCATCATGGAACACATTATTGTTTTACTTGAAGAAATCATTGCTCAAGGTCTGCACATAGACGCTAAATCAAGAATCCAAGAACTTGCTCAAGAAAAAATCAATCTCACTCCAAAATATCAATTGATGGAAGAATCAGGCCCAGATCACGACAAAATCTTTGTCATGGGAATTTTCTTTGGGAAAAAATTAGTTGGAAAAGGGGATGGCCCTGCCAAACAAGAAGCTGAACAAGCCGCCGCCCACGATGCCCTCAAAAACGAAGGCTGGCTTTAAACCGACCCATAATAAATTTGCAATTTCACGCAAGAGGAGCTTTAATAAAACACTAACCACTTTTTATGGAAGAGCCTCCTTCGCCGAACCAATTATCACAATTAGAGGGGGCAATTAAATTCATCTTACATAAGGCTGTGCAGGGTGTATTGAGGAATACAAGATTACTTGCACTTGCACCTCTAGTTGCTTGCGGACCCCCACCTTACAAAGGAGACGTAGTGCTTTGTACATATCAAAAAAACACTACAGAAATGCCTTCAAACCTTTTTTTTGATGAAGATGAATTTTATTTTGGTTTAAGCGTTAATGAATCTGCTGGTTTTGTAGAACTCCAGACCAGTACTCCTTACACAATTGAGATCGATGTATCAAGTTTGAAAGAAGAGATAGCAGCATCTCAAGATTTTGAAATACCTGATGAAATATCAAGTTCTGGGGGGGAATTGGATATTATAAAGATCAAAGAAAGATTCAGGTGGACCAAGATGAAAACAGGATATACTCATTCAGGGAAAACAGTGAAATTTAAAGTCAAATATACCCCTCCCAGTGAGGGAATAACAGAGGAGGAAGAATGGGGACTAGTAGAGATTAGTGGCAATCGCCTTGATGGTCGTTTCAAGGCTGAAGTGCTAATTGTCACCCGTCCACAGTTTGAGGAAACTGAAAAAAAACTAGCTAGATTTTGTAGAAGAGAATTGGGAGAATTGGAAGACCCAGAAGGCTTGATAGCCATGTAAAATTAGTTCTAGCTAAAAATACTTCGGAAGATTAGCCAAGCCCAATGGAAAGTCTTCATACTTCAATAAGACTTCATCTTTTTTAAGCTTGCCTTCAAAGAACTCTTCAAGCTCTTCCTCTTTCAATTCACCAACATTTTTCTTTGCTAAGCCAACAAGCCAAAGTGCGCCAGCATGTGCCAAGGACGTTTCGCCTTTATCACGTTTTAACAGGGGAAAACTCAAGGAGTAACGAGTAGGCAAAGGGAAGCGAGCAAGCTCCGCACTAATTCTAAAAATATTCCCCTCCTTTTGCGTCAAATAAACATCCTCAAGCTCTACATCAAAATGTTTCTTTAAATATTTCAAATGTGGAATTGCCTTACGTTTATTTAACCAAACAAATTTCCCACTTGCTGGCTCTTCATCTTCAAACTCCAGCGAAGCAGTTTTTGTAATCGCAATGCAAAAGAAACCTTTGGTCTGGGTTTTATGTGGCCAAAAACGAATCCCCTTCAAATCCCCAATCTGCTCAGGCTCACCATCAACTTTCACCTTTTCAATCTTTGCCTCTGGAAATTTCGCCAAAAGTTTCTCAACAACTCCATCATCTTCCACAGCATTCAAAGTACAGGTTGAATACACCAATCGCCCGCCCGGTTTCAAAAGTCTAAACGCGCTGCACAATAGTCCAAATTGCTCCGTTGCATAGCGCTTTAAACTCTTAGGGCTCCAATGCTTCGGCTTCCCATCATATGTCACCAGCAAACCCTCGCCACTACAAGAAGGATCCAAAAGCACGCGGTCAAAGACCTCCGTATAATTCAGCGAAAGCTTGTAAGGCGTCATCCGAGTCACCAAAGTGTTCCAAATCCCCAATCGCTCCAGATTATAATGCAGCGCTTTCAAGCGTTTCAAATCATGATCATTTGCAATCAATACCCCCGTATTTTCCATCTTCTGCGCAATGTGCGTAGCTTTCCCACCAGGCGCCGCCGTTAGATCAATGCAAGTCTCACCCGGCTGTGGGTCCAAAAGCTCCACCGCAAACATGGAAGACGGATCTTGCGGATAGGTAAACCCAGCATGGTAGGGGAGCTTAAGACTAAGCGGCTCACCTTTGCCCTCAATCTCCACCCCATCAGGTGAAAAAGGACTATCTGACACTTTATAACCCTGCGACTTCAGCCACTTTTTAAGATCTGCCTTTGAAGTTTTTAATGTATTCACCCTCAACGCCCTCCGCTTTTCCTTTTCATCAATTGAACTAAAAAATTGTTCAGCTTCCACCTCACCAATCAGTCCCCTAAAGTAATCTGCAAAAGCTGTTTTCATAGGTTGATAGTCTACTTTTGACATAAAAGATTTTCAAGCCTATCCTACTTGCACTATTAATCAAATATCCATGCCAAAGAAACTTCTTGTACTATTCGTCCTCTTAGTCACCTTTACTGCCTGTAGCGCCAACACTCCTGAACCTGTTGCACCCATAGCAGCTGAAGAAAGTGAGGGGCTCTTCTTTAACGATATAGAATTCCTAAAGGTTTATGATAATGAATATGGATATAGCTACCAGGCCCCTAAAGACTGGGAAATTATTGAAAGTAATAATGAGCTTGATGAGTTCTATCTAAATCACAATAATCCTCAAAGTGAATTTGAACTCATTGCCTTTGGAGCTTTTGGACTTAATTCAGATGAGGGACTTAACACAGCGAGTGAAACACTTAGACAGAGCATTGATACTAATCCCTATCTAAACTTTATTGATTCACGAGAGTTAGATTTCCTTGAAAATGGATTACTTTTAACTTTTTCCACCAGTAGTGAAGAGGTAGAAGGGTTTTCTTACTTAACGGTTAAAGATGACAAGGCCTATCACTTTGACTTCTATTATGAAAAAGATAATCCCAAAAACATATATGAAACATATTTCTATGTTATTGGGAGCTTAGAGTTTAACGAGTAAATCTACTCCCCATAATATTTAGAAACATAGAAGTGCAAAAGCTTCTCAACTTCTGGTAGTACCTCTGGGTTTCCAATGGCTACTTTTAGCTTTTGCTGCAGAGTTTCTAAGTCCTGTGCGCCCTCCAAAACTGCTTCCTGGATGTCTTTGTCCGTGATATTTGTGTCTGGATCAATCACTTTGGCATTCTCAACTTTTACCCTGTTAAACTGCTTAGTTTGACGGTAGTAATCATTGATTGCCTTGCTCAAAGCCTTGTCTCCAAGCACGCTGCAATGGATCTTTCTGTTTGGTAGTCCATCCAACCTTTCCATAATCATTTGAGGCGTCATTTCCATTGCCTCTTCAGTTTTCATTCCGCCATTTTCGCTAACCATCACGCTCATCATTGAAGTCGAAGCAATTGCACTAGCACACCCAAAGGTTTGCCATTTGCAGTCAATAACTTGATCAGTTTCTGGATCAACCTTTACCCAAAGCTTCATCATGTCACCACAAGCAGGGGAGCCAACTTGTCCAAATCCATTGAACTGACTTGTATCCACATCGCCAATATTTTCCAAAAGATTCCGCGGATTGAAGAAATGGTCCTTCACTTTATCTGTGTACATCCATTTGTTTCCGCCCGCGCCGCGCACATCGCTGCTGTCATTTTGTAAAACTGGAATTGCCATATTATATGTATTTAAGTTCACCTTTTCCTTGATCTAAAACCTCCTCTTTATCCAGATTTAATGGAGAGATTCGCCTTAGAATATCTACAATTTTTGGAATTATCTCCAGCACGTAATCAACTTCCGCCTCTGTGGTTTTTCGCCCTAAAGTAAAGCGAATGGAACCATGAGCACATTCATAAGGAAGGCCTGTTGCAATGATCACGTGGGAAGGATCTAAACTTTCTGAAGTACAAGCAGATCCAGTTGATGCAAAGATTCCAAATTCATTCAAGAAAAGTGTGAAAGCTTCTCCTTCAACATCCAAAATACTCACATTCACATTATTTGGCAGCCGCTCCGTGGGATGCCCATTCAAAATTGTCTTTGTGATATCTTTCAAAAGCCCACTACTCAACCTGTCCCGAAGCTTACTCAAGCGTGCCACTTCTTCCTCGCGCTCGTCCTGCGCCAAAGTAAGAGCTTTAGCAAATCCTACAATGTAAGGCACATTTTCCGTACCGCTGCGCAGTCCTCGCTCCTGTCCACCACCAAACATTATTGGCTTGATAGTCACACCCTTGCGAATATACAAAACCCCAACACCTTTTGGTCCATAAATCTTGGATCCGTTCAAAGTCATAAGATCCACACCCCATTTTTCAACATCTAAATCCATTGAGCCAGCCGCTTGGCAAGCATCAGTGTGGAAGAAGGCTTGATGATCTTTCAAAATCTCACCAATCTCAGCGATTGGCTGAATTGTCCCAATTTCATTATTTGCCATCATCACGGAGACCAAAATGGTATCTTCCCGCAAAGCGGCCTTAAGATCCTGCGGATCAACTTTTCCAAACTTATCCACGGGAAGGTAAGTCACCTCAAACCCTTCTCGCTTTAGCTGCATAATTGGCCTTTCAACAGCATGGTGCTCAATAGCGCTGGTTATCACGTGTTTCCCTTTTCCTTCGTGCTTCCGCGCAATCCCCAAAATCGCCATGTTGTCAGATTCAGTTCCGCTTCCAGTGAAGATAATTTCCTTCGCTGTGCAATTTAGGTATTTAGCAACAGTTCCACGTGAGGCCTCCACAGCATCACTCGCATCCTTTCCAATTGAGTAGAAACCGCCAGGATTTCCAAAATGTTCTTTGAAAAAAGGCATCATTGCCTCAAGAACCCTCTCATCCATATAGGTAGTGGCGGCATGATCCATGTAGATGAATCTATCCGTTTTGGTGGCCAGCAACTCCTGAATTTCTTTTTGTACAGGTCCCATAGTGCACAGAGTCTACCTATGGAATAAGTAGGAATCAATACTATTTATTTTGCCAAACAGCGGTAAATTAGCTAAGCTTTCCCCACTATGGCACTAAAACCAAGATACAGCGAACAAAGAGAAGGCATTCTAAACATCATCTTAGCGGATGGGGGACACCTGACTGTGGAGAATATCTATGCCCTTGCACGAGCAGAAATGCCAAGGATTAGTTTGGCTACTGTCTACCGCAATCTCAAACAGCTGGAAGAACTCAAGAAGCTTTCTCAAACCCAAGGTGCTGATCAAGTAAATTATTACGAAACTTTTTCTGAGCCTCATCACCATTTCATTTGCAATAGCTGCAAAAGTATAAAAAACATGGATACGCCAACCGTAAAAACTTGCACGGGATGCATTACAACTAGTTCGCCAATCAAGGTAGATCACGTGGTCACCACGCTTTTTGGAACCTGTAGCGATTGCTTGACAGATTGAAATAAGGTATAATGATTAGATCTTATTATCTATTATTATGTCTGGAGACTCGCAGCCAAAAAACAAAAAAATTGGTCTTACTCTTGGAGGAGGGGGAGCCAAAGGTTTTGCGCATATCGGAGTTTATCAAGTTCTGGTTCAAAATAATGTTCCAATAGATTTCATTTCTGGTACCAGCGTTGGTGCCATGGTTGGAGTTGGAATTGCAATGGGTCGCAGTCCATATGAAATTATGGAGATCATGAGCGAATTTGCGGAGGAAGAGAATGAACAAGTCCTAATGGGATTCAATCCTTTTAAAATGGGGAAAGGGTCAATGCTTGTTGGGAAGAATGAGGAAAAAACTTTAGAGCGAATGATCCCCAAAGATCTAAATTTTGAAGATCTTAAAATCCCCCTTGTTGTAAATGCAGTAAATGTTGAGACAGGGAAGCAAGTTGTATTCAAATCCGGAAATGTATTTGCCGCAGTTAGAGCTTCAGTTGCATTTCCAGGCCTATACCCTCCTGTATATCACAATGATCAGTTGTTAATTGATGGTGGTATTCTGAACAATCTTACGATTGATCTTTGTAGGGAATTGGGTGCGGATAAAGTAATCGCGGTAGATCTTAAATCTTTATATTCAGAGCAAACAATTTCTGCACTGATTTATCACTTCTATCTACAAAAGGAACAGGAAGATGAATATGATCTCAAAATTAAACATAAAAAAGTTCGAGAATTCATGCTGAAAATGGGCTTCCCAATGAACATCATGTTCCGCTCCATGTCCATAATGCAGAATAAAATTACAGAGGAATTGGTAGCAGAAAATCCAGCCGATCTTATAATTGAGCCAGACGTTGACGCCTTCCACATGCTAGGAATGAAGGATTACAAAGAAATCTACAATAGGGGCGTAAAAGCAGCCAAAATGTTGATCCCAGACTTAAAGAAGCTTGCGCCAGACGAAGACCCCATCTAAACTGTCCCTGTTTTCCACACTACGGGCCAGTAGCTCAGTGGTTAGAGCAGAAGACTCATAATCTTTTGGTCGAAAGTTCAATTCTTTCCTGGCCCACCAAACTTGCCATAACAGGTTAAAAGTGTTATTATACAAATGTGGAACACTTAAAAAAAGTCAAAGCACTATTATCTACTCAACAAGATCTTGGAAAAGATCCAGATACTTTTGCGTATCATGGCACCAATTTAGCTGCAATAAGACACCTAGCAGAGCACGGCACCTTACCAACCCAGGGTGCAGACGCTACTGACTTTTACTACACTTCAATTGATAATCCTCACCTTTCAGTACCTAAAACCCGCACTCCGTTAGCGGATGCAGCTTCTTTTGCAAAAGGGCATGCATTAGCCTTATATACAATTGACCAGCTTCGCCAAAATGGAATTAAGATCGATGAAGAAACTAGAGAGCAACTCATACTCTTGCCAGATACAGGGCCTGAGTTACCTGATGACCCTGATTTAGTGAAAAAACTACGTAAAACGATTTCTAGTTTTGTGCAAAGTGGATGGAAGGGAGTTGTTTTAGGACTTAATAATTCCCTTGCTCAGGATTTTGAGCAACAAGATAGTGGTATGGATTGGTATGTCACATTACCAAATGGATTAGACATACAACATATAACCTCCATCACCCCAATGGGGCCGTCTGAAAGCAAAATTTTATGGCAAGGTGATTTATCGTCCTTTGAAGCTAAGTGGTTTTAGGCTTCACCATTAGCTGCTATAGTTGATTTATGACTTACTTCGGCCATAAAATCATCAATTCCTTCCGCAGCAAAACGCCTGCGGGCTTTTATGATCCCATCAAAGGCCACACCGGAATTGACATTGATACTCCGGAAAACATAGCAATTTCTCTCCCAATTGAGACACAAGTTGCAATTGTTAATGAGCAAGTTGAGATGGGGAAGACACTTTACCTTCGTGACAGCGAAGGGAATTACATTGTTTTTGCACACCTCAATTCTATTGATGTTCAAGTCAGCCAAATACTAAAACCCGGCGAAGTCTTTGCAAAAACAGGAAACACCGGAAGAGCAACAACCCAGCCACACTTGCATGTTGAAGTCATTTCTCAAAAGCCAGAGCAAAATCTTGCCTTCATGACTCGCACGCTTGCATGGATAACTGGCTATAACATTGACCCTGAAAAATACCTCAACAAGATTTTCCAAAATACTCCGCCTTCAGAAACCATTCGCCCACCGCTCACTCCAATGGACTGGGCAGTAGAGCATAAAATAATTTCCCATAGACGCGAACCAAATAGCACGGTAACCTGGGCCGAGCACGTAGAGAGCATGCAAAAGCTAGCTCAAAAGGTGCTGGAGTGGTCACGATTTGACCCAAATAAGTAGTGATTCTCACTCGGGCCCTTAGCTACTTCGTTGCTTACGTGCCCTCACTTCAAATCACTTAGAGAGTAAACTCTCCAGTGATTCTCATTCGGGCCCTTAGCTACTTCGTTGCTTACGTGCCCTCACTTCAAATCACTTAGAGAGTAAACTCTCCAGTGATTCTCACTCGGGCCCTTAGCTCAGTTGGCTAGAGCGCTACGCTGGCAGCGTAGAGGTCACCGGTTCGACTCCGGTAGGGTCCACCAATTAAAACATAGACTCCTTGTCTTTTCTACTTAGAGACTTAACCCGTGCTTCTTCTTTGCGTGCCTCGCTCTCCGTGAGGCCCTTTTTAGACCAAACAAGTTTCACCGGCAAACGTCCGCGAGTATATTTGGCGCCCTTCCCACTATTATGAACATCAATGCGTTTGCTCAGATTCTTCGCAATACCAGTGTAAAGCGACCCATCTGAACAGCGAATCATATAAATTGTCCAATCATTCATGATTAGATTCTAGCCTAAAGCTACCAACTTGACAAAAGTCCAAATTCATATTATGATTTCCCACCAATAATAATTTTAAAAATGACAGAAAGCATGGGCCAAGGCGATGATTCTGAAGCTGCAGATGTACTAGCAGCTCAGTTAGATGAAGCTTTAAAAGAATTTGAAAATTCAAATGGAGCTACACTCACAAGATTAAACGCATTGATTGGCCAACGTGTTCTTTTCGCTAGGAGAGAAGGTAAACCTGATAGAGAAGCACTATCATTAAAAATGTACGAAGAAAATACCAAGGTAGCCGTCTATTTCCTTGATATTGATCCCGCAAGCATTAGTCCAATTGCCCATTGGAGCCCAATGCCTATTGCCAGATTAAGGGAGCACATAGTCATCAATAGCGGAGCAAATTGACAAACCTCGCCAAAAAGCCTAGAATAACACTCCATTTAACAGGAGTATGAACCGAGCAAAAAATCATCTTACAAAACTAGCAGTTCTGGCAATTGTCATAGTTGCTTTTGTAGATGGCATGCTTGTTGCGCAAAGTCTTCAGGAGCAAGATTCCAAGACATCAGCGGAAGAAGCTGTGATTTTGGAGGACATGTTTCAACCCGTGGATACACCTACCTTTATTGAAGAGCTAGAATTGACCGTCCCATTTATTTCTCAAGCACCACTTGGTGACTGGAAAGCGCCCTGGGCAGAATACGGTGAAGAAGCAGTTATTTTAATGGTACAAAAAGCAGGCGAAGAACTAGGATCCGCTCGCTCAACTTCCACTGAACTTTTGAACTTGGACAAATGGATTACTTCAAGATACGGATTTACCCCTAAACTTTCAGCTCAGCAAACATTGGAAGTAATCACAGATAATGTTGGAAAGGAAGCGTTCCTAAGCCAAGAACTTAGCGAGAGCTCATTAAAGGCATTCCTAGACCAAGGAAACTTGATTATTTTACCAGTAAACGGCCGGACTTTAGAAAACCCTCATTATACTAAGCCAGGGCCGGAGCATCACATGCTTCTCATAACTGGATATAATGAAAATGGATTTGTCACACATGATCCAGGAACAGCTTACGGCAAGAACTTTGAGTACAATACAAAAACCCTCATCGCGTCCATTCAGGATCTAGATGGTGGGCGAGTGGCAATAATTATTCAGCCTTAGCTGCCTTCTTTGGAGCAGCCTTTTTGGCCTCTTTCATTCCGGCAACTTCTTTTGCAAGAAGAGATTTTCTTCTGGCAGCAGTATTCTTTTGAAGGATGTTTTTCTTTTCAGCTGTATCAATAGCTTTGTATGCAGCTACTAGAAGTTTTTCTGCACCAGCTTTGTCACCGGCTTTAACGGCTTCAAGTACAGCACGAATAGCTTTACGCGCACCAGTACGAACATTGTAGTTCCTAGCCTGTTTAGTACGTGTTTGTCTCACACGTTTCTTTGATTGTTTTAAGATTGGCATAGCCTTCAATAAAATTAGCCCGTAGAATATAAGGGCTTAACCTGAACTTGTAAAGGGAAAATCATGCAAAAAATTGTACTCGCATCACAGAGCCCACGTCGAAAACAGCTTCTTGAGGCCATTGGCCTTGAATTTACCCTTGATCCACCTGCGGATTTTGATGAATTTCACCCCGCAGACCGCTCTGCACTGGAACTTGTGGAGTTAAACGCAGTGGGCAAGGCAAAGGCCGTAGCCCCTCGCTATGAAAACGCAATAATTATTGGAGTAGACACTGTTGGAGCCATGGAAGATCACATTTTAGAGAAGCCAAAGGACGCGGAGGACGCAAAGCGAATGCTGAAAATGATGCAAGGCACAACTCACGAAGTCCTCACATCCATCTGTTTAATCAACACCGCCACCGACAAAGAACTCAGCGCCACGGAAACCACGCATATTGAATTTCTGCCAATGACGGACGAGCAAATTGATGCATACATAAAAACTGGCGAACCAATGGACAAAGCCGCAGCTTACGGAATACAAGGAATCGCTTCAATTTTCATCAAAAAAATAGACGGAGATTACTTCAATGTTGTGGGTCTTCCCATGTTCCGCCTAAACCTGATGCTCCAGGAGTTTGACATAGCATTGATGGAGCTTGTAAAGTAAGGGCACATTAACCACCACGCCATGTCAAGAAAAGCTGGAAAAATTGCCCTTGGATTGGGCCTCCTAACTGGAGCAATAACAGGACTCCTTTTTGCACCTGAAGAAGGAAAAAAAATTCGCACAAAAATCCAAAAGGGAGACACAAAAGGTCTTCTCAACGATTTAAAATCTATGGGTGAAGAAATTCGCGATCTTGCCATTGAAGTATCCAAAAACCCACAAGTTATTGGAGCAGTAGACATGGCCAAAGACAAAGCCGCAGAAGCCGCCAACATGAAGCGAGCCGAACTAGATGCTTTCTTAAAAGACGCCAACAAAAAAGCAGAAGACTTCAAAAAGAAAGCCGCCAAATTTGTTAAGGAGCAAAAGGCAACCCTAGACAAAAAAACCAAGAAAACTAAGAAGAAAAGCACCAAGAAAAAAACTACTACTAAAAAGAAGGCCGCTCCAAAGAAAAAAGCTGCACCTAAGAAGAAGAGTACAGCTAAAAAGCCTATTCCAAAGAATAAGTAGCTCACATAATGTGTAAGATTTTCTAATTTCCAACGTTTCATTTATCGACGTTGGTTTTTAGCATACACAGATGCTTGACAAATGACCAAAAACACTTACAATAGACTCTAACCAAAAACATATGAATTATCGTGCCCTTCCATTATTCCTTGCTGCAGCAGCTGGATGTACAAGTGAATATGACCACTTAGGACCATCATTCCCTGAAGATGGCACTTTGCCACATCTTGTAGCAGAGCCATCAGATATTACATGGCCTGCAGCTGAAACAACCACTGATACACCCGGGATTACATTAAGTGAATTAGCAGATGGATGTATTACCAAGCCATTAAATTGTAATGATGGGGATACAGAATGTGAGACTATTAATACTCAAATCATAAGCACAGGAGATGAACTAGCAGCTCAGCTTTCTGACCATTATGGGGTCCCAGTAACTGCAGAAGGTGTTTTTGCAGGTGATCATGATAGTGAAATACAAATGACTATCTACGCTTGGGACGTATTACTAGAAGAGAGTAACGGTGAGTATGCTGGAATCATAGCTATACCAGGAGAGGTAGCAAAAGCAGATATGCGAAATAGAGTATCTACGGATACATATTATGCAGATCCTTTAAAATGTAATAGGGCTTTAGTTTACGATCCAATTAGTAGCGATCTTACATACAAAAATGCAAAAAGTGGCTTTAGTGTTGATGGCTCAGGTACTACATTTTTTAGCAACTCTGAATTAACTCGTGAGGAATGTTGGCCAGGTGCTGGTCAAGATTGTATTCTTACTATTGATGACCGCTTTGAAGACGGAACAGATACTTTTGCATCCGCAAATGATGGATTAGAGGAAGCTTCTCTTTCTATTGAAGAACTTGCTGCAGAAGTTGTTGCTGAAGATCAAGCCAGCTCTGAACCAGCTGATTTAAATAATGGTGAAGTGCCGGTTGTTACAACAACCTTAATTTAGCCATATGATCCACTCTTTTTTGAATGAGTGGCGCTGTTCCAATATCTTTCCTGTAAAACACAGGGCCCTTCACTGTATCCAAAGCACTTTGCGCCAAAGCTTCCGCCTCCGCCAAAGTGTCTGCAATTCCAACAAAAGCAATTGCACGAGAACTTGAAAGGTAAAGTCCATCTTCACGCTGATCTACTGACGCGTAATATATTTTTACACCCTCAGGCACTTGGCCAACTTCAATCTTTTCACCCTTTCTAGAATTCACTGGATATCCTTCTGGAACCACATATTTAACAACTGTAGCTTTGTTTTCAAACTCCACATTTACTTGATCCAGGGTCCCATTTATCACAGCTTCACAAATCTCAATAAAGTCAGTTTTCAATAGCGGCAGTGCATTCATAGCCTCCGGATCCCCAAAACGGGCATTGTATTCAATGAGTCGCACGCCATCTTTAACCGCAATAAAACCTCCATACATAATTCCAGTAAAAGGCTTGCCAGTTTCTGCAAGCAAAGCAGCAGCAACCTTTTCCGTAATCAAATGAGCCTCAGCCAAATCCGAATCCTTCAAGAAGGGGAGGCTGTGATTAGCATCGCTATATGTCCCCATCCCACCGGTGTTTGGCCCAGTATCGCCTTCATAAGCACGTTTGTGGTCCTGAATTGTTGGCATGTCCAGCACATGGCTCCCATCCACAAAACTCATGAGCGAAAACTCTTCACCAACAAACTTTTCCTCAATCACAACGCGTCCGGCCGCATCAATACATTCGCCGGCATATGCTATTCCTTCCTCCACACTTTCCAAATGTACTCCAGAAACTTTCACACCTTTCCCGCCTGTAAGTCCGTCTGCCTTTACAACATATTCACCTCCTAATTCATCGATAAAATCCGCAACTCCATCAATTTCCGTGAATACTTCAAATTTTGGATTTCCAGGAATGTCATATTTATGCAGAAGCTCCCGAGCAAAAGATTTACTGCTTTCCAATTGTGCCAACAGCATGCTAGGCGCCATGCTCTTAACGCCTATCTCCAAAAGAGCATCCGCCGCTCCATCCGCAATAGGATTATCCGGCCCAATTATGGCGAAGTCCGGTCCAAACTCTTTAGCAAAAGCCAGCAGTTCATCAAATTCAGTAAAAGAACCAATCTTATACTCCGCAGCCATCTCCACAAGTCCTGGATTCTTAGCCTTTGCAAAAACTCCTAGTGTGCAGCCTTGTGGACTTCGCATTAAAGTTTCAGCAATCACATGTTCGCGGGCTCCGTTGCCCATGAGGAGGATTTTTTTCATATCAGTGGAATTTTCTGTTCACAAGCTCTTGATTCAGCAGCCTCCGCAAGAGTTTCAGCTGTAACTCCTTTTGTAGGATATTTTCCATCAAAACAAGCCATGCAGAAACGTTTGATTTCAGAATTTCCTCTCTTAACCGCACTTACCAGATCACGAATATCTTGATAGAAAAGTGCATCTGCACCAATTTGTTTGGCGGTTTCTTCAATTGTTAACTCGTTTGCCACAAATTCTTGTTTACTTGGCATATCAATCCCATAAACACATGGGTGATGTAGGGGGGGCGAACAAGATGCAAAGTAGACTTTTTTTGCTCCCATATCTCTAACCATTTCCACAATTTTCCGCGAAGTATTTCCACGCACAATTGAGTCATCAACCAGAAGCACATTCTTGCCTTTGATTTCCAACTGCAAAGGATTCAACTTCCTGCGAATAGATGCCTGGCGCTCTTTCTGCCCTGGCATAATAAATGTTCGGCCTACATAACGATTTTTGATAAGTCCTTCACGGTATTTGACGCCCAATTCATAAGCCAAAGGCACTGCGGAGTGACGTGAAGTTGAAGGAACTGGGATTACCACATCAATCTTCAACTTGGCCGCTTTAATTTGTTTTGCCAACTTCTCACCCATTCTCAATCTGGACTTGTAAACGGAAATTTCATCCATCATTGAGTCCGGCCTTGCAAAGTAAACATATTCAAAAATACATGGTGTGTATTCGGTTTTCTTGGCGCAGATTTTGGAATGCGATTCACCTTTATTATCAACAAAAACTGCTTCTCCAGGTTTCAGATCTCGCACCGTTTCAAATCCAAGCACATCAAGTGCCACACTTTCAGATGCAAAAATTGTGTCTGTGTATAAGTCATCCTGCCTTTGCCCCATAATTAATGGACGAATTGCATTAGGATCTCTGAAAGCCAAAAGTCCTTGATCAGCGATCAAACAAATCACAGCATATGCGCCCTCAACTCGCTTATATACACCCTCCATTGCTTTGAAAACATCATTGGGCTGTAGATCTTGAATTTTCAATTTCTCCAACTCATCTGCCAGTACATTCACAATAAGTTCAGAGTCAGATTTTGTATTCAGATGGCGCCTGTCTTTCTCCTCAACTTCTTTCCTGAGGCCCTTAATATTTGTCAAATTTCCATTATGAATCAGTGAAATCCCAAAAGGCGAGTTCACATAAAATGGTTGAGCTTCAGAACTATCATAAGTTCCGGCCGTGGGATAGCGCACATGCGCCATACCAGTATTTCCCTTCATTTTTTGTATTTCATCCAGTCCAAAAACATCAGAAGCCAAGCCATCACCTTTGTAGATATGCATTTGCTTTCCATCAAAAGTAGACATTCCAGCAGCATCCTGTCCTCTATGCTGAAGCATCATGAGCCCGTCATACAACTGGTGAGAGACTGGTTCATTTGAATGAATACCGATGATTCCACACATATTTTTGGGGTTTTTGAATTTAGAGTTTAGCGTTTTTGCGTGCCGCTGTCACGGTGTTCGCCAATAGGCAAGCCACAGTCATTGGGCCAACACCTCCAGGAACGGGAGTGATAGCCTTAACTTTATCTTTCATTCCTTCAAAATCGGCATCTCCCACAAGCTTTCCATCTTCACCACGATTGATCCCCACATCAATCACAATGGCTCCATCTTTTACCATATCCGCCGTAAGCAATTTAGCTTTCCCAACTGCAACAACAACTAGATCAGCTTCCCGCGTATACGCTCCCAAATCCTTTGTATGCCTATGACATATGCTCACTGTTGCATTCCGGTTCAGCAGCATCATTGCCATGGGTTTCCCCACAGTATTACTGCGACCAATCACAACTGCATTCATTCCAGTCAGATCCACATTATAAAAATCCAAGATTTCAATAATCCCTTTTGGAGTGCATGCAGCAAGATCTTCATAATCCTTACTCAAAACCATTTTCCCCATGTTGTACGCATGATAACCATCCACATCTTTGTAAGGATCTATGGCTTTAATCACTTTGGGCGCCTCAATATGATCGGGAAGGGGCATCTGCACAATTAAGCCAGACACACTTTCATCATTATTTACTTCCTCAACTTTAGCCAAAAGATCTTCTTGGCTTGTACTTGCTGGCATTAGAATTTTCTCACTAATAATCCCAGTCCTCTCACAGGCCTTTTCTTTGTGCTTAACATAAATTGCACTAGCAGGATCATCTCCAACTAAAATTACAGTCAGCTTAGGCAAAATACCCTTCGCCTTAAGTCCCTGCACGTCTTCCGCCACTTTGTTTAGTAGCGAATCAGCAACTTTTCGGCCGTCAAGGATCTGCGTCATGGTTTGAGTTTAGCGTCTACAACCTGCCAAATCAAGCTGGCAGTATCTTCCTTCTTTTCCTGAAGTGGAACCATAGTCCAATCATAACGTTCCCCCAGGTCCAAATGAACCTGTCTGGCTCGCTTCATGAAGTCATGATTCGTCTCATGCAAATGCCCTTCTTCCATTGCATCCTCAGCCCGCTCGCCATCCATCAAAATACTCAAATTCGCCGGCAACAAGTAGCGATTCATATTCTCAAGCCAATCCGTATCCGCTCCCTTCACAGTTCCCCACGCAATCCCAGTTCCAATATAATCCTCCGCCACCACAATTTTCCCACTCTCCAGCCACGCCTTTATAGTAGGCTCAAACTGATAGCGATTTAAAGTAAACCAAGTTTGCAGCTCCTCCTCACTTATCTCCTGCGCCGCTCCGCTCCGCAAAAATCCATTCAAAAATCGCCCAGTAGGCTCCACATCATAAACCGGAAATTTCACATAAACAGCATCATGCCCCTCAGCCTTCAACTTCTCCACAAGCAGCTTGGCATGAGTAGTTTTCCCAATATTGTTGATTCCGTAAAGCGTAATTAGCATGTCAGGACTTTATCAGAAATCCCCAATTTGTGCACGTCCACAAAAATTTGACATAAGCCAAAAAATTTGAGAAGTTCAGGTATAAAAATTAACTAATGGTCAAACTTAACAAGGCTCCACAACTAATGTCTGCGTTCCTAGCTGGAGCTCTAGCTCTAATTGGAGACGGAGGTGAACCCCATAGAATAGAAGAATCAAACACATTTTCCTTCAGGCAAAGATTATCAGATGTTTTAGATGGCCCACCAAAGCCACAAGACCCTTCAAGTCCAGCCGAATTGGACCAGCTCACCCCTGAAGAACAAGAAGCATTTCTTGATAATTTAGCCGCATAATTATGAGATCAATTCTAAGGCCGGCAGTAGTACTAACAGGACTCCTTACTGCAGGTGCTGTAGCTAGCATGTCCTCCGTAGAAACTCACGCACAGGGTTCACCAATTGTTGAGTCAACAATAACCAGAGATAAAATTATTAATGCGCTTCACGGACCAGTTGAAAAAGATGATGGAACTGAAGAGACGAGGACATTTGTTTTTGATCAAGATGCAATAGACAGAGGGAGACAAGCGATTGAAGATATTAAGAAAGCGGAACAGTTCGAAAACCTTATTAGTACCGAATCCGGTCAGGAGCAAAGCTACTCTGAAGAATTAATGGATAATGTTACTGAGCGATTACTAGAAGAAAAGGGGCTACATATTCCTTTTAGAACGGAATTTAGTTCAACATCTTTATGTCGTTTTGTTTATAAAAGCAAAATTTATGAAATGAGTGTACACACATTTGACCGATCTGAAGCCGATGGAAAATACACCGTTATCCAAACAACTTTTTCTAATGATGGCGGTAAAGGAAAACCGATTTCTTTTAAAGATCCAGGGTCAGCAAATCCAGGAGAAGCAATTGCAACAAGAATTCTTAAAGAAATAGCAGGCGGCTATTAATACTTAATGAATAAAAAACATCTTTTGTCAGCCGGGATAGGCATTGCAACTGCAGCCACTCTTAGTCTTGCCACTGCTCCTGATAGAGGGCCAAAAGATCAAGTTCATAAATCTATAAGAGCAACATTAAATGCTTCTGAAGAGCAGACAAGAGAAGTTCTTATTAGAAGAGATTCTCCACCTAAAATAGTAGCTCCTGAAGAGCCTGATTCTGATTCAAATAGATCACATTTGAGACCATCTGCAGTCAGTGTTCAACCAAAACATGCAGTTATATTGGGTCGCTTTCTTGATACTGATATTGATGTTGATCTATTAGACACTGATTCAGACCTAATAGATTCTGCCGACTCTGCTGATACGGGAATTCTGGATGATACTGGAATCTTTGAAGAACCTGAAGAAGCTCCATCATACAGTTACCAAAATTATCAATTAGCCAGTGATTATTGTGGGCCAATTGTCCGAAATTACCCCGAATGCCTTAAATATAAAAACCAATGTATGTCACCATTCGGCCCTTCATATACATTTCACTACAGTTTTAATTCTTGCTACTTAGCTAGCCTGTAGACCCAAACCCACCGCGGCTTTCATCTTTAATTCCGTCTACTTCCTCCCACTCAAATTTGTCGATCCTTACAAAAACTCCCTGCGCAATTTTCGCCCCCCGCTTAATCGCAACTGGCTCACCAGAAAAATTATAAACTTGGATTTTAATTTCATCCTCCGGCCCACAGTAGTCATGGTCAATAATCCCAAAACCATGCGGCGGCGTTAAGCCCTGCTTCCTTGGAGTACTACTGCGCGAAGCCACCACAAGCATGTAGCCTTTTGGAACTTCCACAATAATGTTGGCGGGGATCAGCTCGATTGTCCCAGACTCCACAGTCACATCCTCCCGCGCCAAAATATCAAAACCAACACTCCCATCCGTTTCATAAACGGGGAGGGGGAGGCCTGTATCAATTCTTTTTATGCGGACTTTCATCTCACGCATTTTAGCACAAACAAAAAGACCCGCACTAGGCGGGTCTTTAAGGGAAGAAAATTTAAAGCTCTGACATGGTTTCGTTTACCTGTACTTTTATACCAGGCCCCATACTTGTTGTCACGGTAATACTTAAAATAAAGTTACCTTTCATCTTTTCTGGTTTCTTATCCAGTACTGCCTTCAAGTAAACTTTGGCATTTTCAAGAAGTTTGTCTGCACCAAAAGAAACTTTTCCAACTACATTGTGTAGGTTTGATAGTTTGTCGTTTCTAAACTCAACTTGTCCTTTCATAATTTCACCAATAGCTTTTTCAATATCTGGAGTAACAGTCCCAGACTTTGGATTTGGCATTTTACCAGCCTGTCCAAGTATTCTAGCAATCTTACCAAGCTCTTTCATCATATCTGGTGTTGCAACTGCAACATCAAAGTCCAGCCATCCTTTTTCAATCTTAGCAATCAAGTTTTCACTTCCAGCCTCAATTGCTCCAGTAGCTTTAGCAGCTTTTACAAGATCATCACCAACAAAAGCTACAACTTTTACAGATTTACCCGTTCCATGAGGAAGAGAAACTGTAGATCTTAGCTGTTGTTCAGCTTGTTTTGGATCTATTCCAAGGTGCATGTGAATTTCAACAGATGCATCAAAAGATGTAGTTGAAGTATCCAATGCAAGCTTTATAGCATCTGCAAGTGGATATGGATTTAATGTGTCAAACTTCTTTATAGCAGCCTGATATTTTTTACCTCTAGCCATGTTAAATGGGGTTATGTGGTCAAACGGCTTTCGCCTCCCACTAAATAAATTGTTTTGTGAATCATCCTTCTACTTTCACTCCCATGCTTCGGGCTGTTCCACCCAAAATCTTCACGGCAGCGTCTACATCATTCGCGTTCAAGTCTTCCATCTTAATCTTTGCAATTTCTTCCAGCTGAGCACGAGTAATCGTTCCAACTTTGTTTTTGTGAGGCTCTCCTGAACCCTTTTCAAGGTTGATAGCTTTCTTAATAAGAATAGCAGCAGGTGGCTGCTTAGTAATGAAGGTCATTGTGCGATCTTCATAAATAGTGATCACACATGGGATGATAGTATCTCCCATTTGTCCTGTTTGGTTATTAAAAGCAGTACAAAACTCTTGCATGTTAACTCCATGTGGCCCAAGAGCCGTTCCAACAGGAGGAGCCGGATTGGCTTTTCCTGCAGGGATTTGAAGCTTAACAATTGCTTTTACTGGTTTTCCTGAATCATCTGCCATATTTCTAATTAATTAGCCCAGGCAATCTACTAGGGAAATCAGATTAAGTCAAACACATTTTTCATACTTTCATGGTGCAAATGTGCGTACTCAAATGCATAGACTGTATTTCCACTCCGCATTATCAAATGAACTGTCTTAGTTTTAGCATCATGATTGAAGTAAAAAGAGCTATCTCCAGAAGTATTTGCCTCATAAATTGACCCCAAATGCGCCAAACTCTTGGACCGCTCCCTCAAGGTCAAATAACCCTGAAAACTAGCTGTTTCCGTAGGGTAAGCGACTTCATAAACCGTGCCCACAAACTCTTCGCCATTAAATAGGTGCGATTGCTGCACAGTTGCATTATCTGCTTCACTAAATGGGATAAATTGGAAAATCAGGCCACTATATATAGCTTCCTTTAATATTGGCGAAGAAAACCCAGCAGATGCAAAAGTATCCGCCTGCAAACTTGCCTCAACTTCAATAACTGGTAACTCAACAACTTCCTCCACAGTTTCATCAGGAATTAGAGTGTTCAGGACACTAGTGCTTCCAGTATCTGCAGCTTTTTCAAGAACTGGGATAGTCTCCGCACCTGCTTTTAAGTAGTCATGAACTACAAGATCACCAAGAACCAATAGCAAGGTCATGGACAAAATTATGGAGAACACCGTAAATTTTTGCATAGCGTGAAAAGATGTCTACACTATTTGTACCCTGAAATTAGAGAATTTACAATTATTTCTTCTTAACTTGATCAAAATCAAGTTCTACAGGCGTTTCTCGTCCAAAGATGGAAATCATAACCTTAACCTTTCCTTTTTCTTCATCAATTTCATTGATAACACCTTCATAAGTAGCAAATGGTCCATCCAAAATCATTACCAAATCTCCAATTGCATGAGTAATCTTGAACTTAGGCTGAGTGTCATCATCTAGGTAACGTTCAATCACACCAAATTCTTCTGCAGAAACTGGAACTGGAATAGTTCCAGACCCCACAAATCCAGTCACATTTGGCGTATTTCGCACAACGTACCAAGATTCATCGTTTACAATCATATCTACAAGAACGTAACCTGGGAAAAGACGTTTTTTCTCCGTCTTAGGCTTTCCTTTTTTAACAACAATTTGAGTCTCTTTAGGAACAATTACTTCAAAAATAGCATCTTGCATGTTCATGGATTCAATTCGCTGCATCAATGCCTCACGAACCGCATCCTCATAACCACTATAAGTGTGGATTACGTACCAATTCCGACCTGTATTTTTTGCTTGTTTAGCCATTGTTTAACTGAATAGTCCAAGAAGTGCTTGATATCCTTGACTTAGACCTAAGTCTGAAACTGCAATCAAGATTATCGTGAAAATTGAGACCGCCACTGTAATGGCAGTAAGCAATGCAGCTTGTTCCTTGGTGGGCCAAGTAATTTTACTCCATTCACCAAAGGTGTCTGATAGGTAGCGACCAATAGGATTGTTTGAAACTTTCATAATGAGTGCTTTACGTCAAAAAAGCTCTGCGGCTTTTTGATCTAAACTAATTTTACTCCACTAACTTAGGAAAAGGCAAGAGAATTTATATAGTGAGATCAGTATCAATTTTTGCACCTACCACAGCTGTAAGGAGCTCAAGATCTCCCCAGCTATTTTTTTCTACAGATTCTTGAAAATTAACCAAGGTAAATGAATCATCTTCATCTCTCCATTTACAAGTAAGGAGACTAAAAACACCTTGAACACAAGTTGCTAGGGTTTGCCCCGTCAAAATTGCCAAATCAACATTGTTTTCAATTAACATTCTTTTTAGTTCCAAAAATTGAGTTTCATAATCAGCCCCATACACAATAGTGAATTTGTCTCGTAGTTCAAATATTTGTCCACTAAGATCATTCACATTGTCATCTTCTTCACACTCCTCTGGTAAAACAAAAATAGAAATCCCTTCCATTGCTGCTTTCTTGATTTTAGCTGTAATAGCATCAAGTAAGTTGGTCGACTGAGTGTCAAAGTTTTCATTAGGAAATATTGCTCTCAAAAGCTTCTGCTCTGGAGCCTGTGGATCTTTATTAAATGTGGCCATCCATTCAAGATCAGGTTTATCCCTTTGCTCCCAGGAATGAATGGTATGATGCAGGGTAAATCCATCATGCCGTACAACGTCAATATACAAGACATCCGGACTGTCTTTTATTACCTGAATACTATGATCAACAATAAAACTGTAATCACCTGTAGTGAAAGCATTTGCGCTTACCTCTGCAATGGATGCAGACAGGCTGCCTGCCTGGGATTCCAGGCTTTTAAGAAGTGGCTGGCCTGACGATTTTTTGGAGCCTTTATATTCTGTAAACTTGATGTTCATCTTATCATCTCCA
>PJEL010000806.1_pt1 | contig 35342 bp, 38 predicted proteins | sample 1853271 | NCBI WGS metagenome assembly PJEL01 (sample SAMN08108733, study PRJNA415343) | Invertebrate metagenome, whole genome shotgun sequencing project. | host: Globobulimina | place: Sweden: Gullmar Fjord | collected 2015-08
GGCGGCAGGAAGTTTGTGATTAATGGTAAATGAGCCGTTTAATTGTATTATTTCAAAACTAAGAGGGAATCGTAATATATTTAAATTGACTCAATTCGCTCCAGTCCTCACTATAAGTATTGGACAACACGTGGTGTGATTATCATTGTTGGAAAGGTTTAACAAACAAAATTCAGAGATATTAACGGATCGAATTTTTTTTGTTGTTTATAAGCTTATTGGTTATCTAATAGTGTTTACATGGAATCGCTAATCGCGGCGAAAGTTGGTGATACATCTTCACTATTCAGTGACCCTATCTCGGTCCAAGGCAATCAATTAATTGATGAAGCGACGAGGCGCTTTTTGATAGTAGATCAAAAATGTACGGGTTTTGCCCTAATTGCGACGCTCAGTGCTTTATTACTTAGTTTACCCAATACTCTGTTGCGAAAACTGCTTAGTGTGATTGTTATCATTGTTTTGCTTCAATTAGAAAACTTGATTAGAATAAACCACTTGCATCATATTTTAGTGACAAAAGAAGCATCATTTCATTATGATCATTTTTATGTTTGGCAAGGCATTAACTTTGTTTATGCCATAATTGTATTTTTTACAACGTATTACATGTTTTACTCGAATTCTCGATATAGGAAAGGCCACAGTGAAGTTGGTTAAATCGGCTGTATTTATACTATTAAATTTGGGGTTGGTTTCCTTGTCCTTAGCGGCAGGGCAAGGCCCTGGACCTGTTCCACCTAGTGGTTCCTCAGTACTATTTGTTTCTCCGACGATAAATGTTGCAACTGTTGTAATCATCTTAGTGATGATTGCTAGACGGAAATAGAGAGTGGCACAGTTACCAACTCAACCTGTTGGATTATTTACTCATTTGTGGGGCGAGCAACTCGACCTTTTCCTGATCGCTCTGACGGTTATTCTATTTTACTTGGCTTTCCCTAGCGGCGGATATGGTTATCTATCCTGGTTCGCGATTGTTCCTGTTTTATTGGTTATACCAAGATCGGGTGCTAAACAGTCATTTTATTTAGGCTTTTTGGCAGCTTTATTTGGTTGGATGGCTAGTATTTGGTGGTCTGTAGACGGCATAGCTATGGTAAGTCAAAGCCATGCGAGTCTTGTTTTACCTGTAGTGTTTGTCTTTTGCCTAATATCAGCCATACCCTACGGTATAGCAACCTGGTTATGTAATCGCTATCAATGGCTAAGCTCGTTATCAGGAGCTCTAAAGTTCACTGCGGTTTTAACTTTACTTATTAATTTCACTCCACACGTCTTGCCGGGTAATCTTGCTCACAGCCTATACTTGTCGCCTAAGTCTATTCAATTAGCGGCCATTGGTGGTGTGCCATTAGTTTTTTTTGTTATCCATGCGGTCAATATTTATATCGCTTTAGCTTTACTCAAGATAAGGAAGAATAAAGCGTTGTCACTGAAAGCTATTGGCATTGCGCTCTTGTTTTTTTCAGTAAATTTGCTCTTTGGTTACCTAGTTTTGGACATTAACAAGGACGGAACTCAGGGCTTAGAAGACTCCCAACAATTTACCGTTGGTTATGTTCAACCTAATCTATCGACAGAATTGCGTTCAAGAGGGGATTGGCCCGTACTTAAGAAAAGTGTTGACCAGCTAATGCCAACTTTTAATGTTGACGCTATAAAACCCATTGATTTAATCGTCTTACCTGAAATTTCCATCCCTGTTTCGTATCAGCATTTCGGCATTGACGAACAAGCGATTAATGAATGGTCGAAAATCGCAGGTATCTTGTATGCAGGATTAGGGTTTGAAGAAGAAATACAGCAGATTACCGCGCAGACATATTTCAATTCTGTTGGCTATGTCAGTCAGCAAACATTAGTTGCCGAATACGATAAACAAAGACTGTTGCCGTTTACCGAATATTTGCCCTTTGAACAATACCTTCCTTGGTTAAGGCAAGTCTTTCCAAACACGCCCAAATATCAAGCGGGCAGTAAACTACCCATTTTAACGATTAATGAAAATAATAAATCGGTAAAAATAGTGCCACTCATTTGTTATGAAGGGCTGTTCACCGAGTTAGTTGCGAAAGGCGTTGATGCGGGAGGTCAGATATTTATTAATGTCGTTAATGATGCTTGGTTTGGCACAACATCGGGTAGAGATGTTCATTTCGCGCTAACTTTATTCCGTACTGTTGAATACCGTAAACCATTGTTACGTGTAACAAATAACGGCATCTCTGGTTTGATTAATCCTTACGGAGAGATAATCAAAGAATCAATGTTGCCAACTGATACGGCAACAGCTGGTGTTGTTAGCGTTGCGCTAGTTAAACAAACAAGTTTTTATGCTCGTTATCCCTATTTTTTTGCAGTAATTTGCATTTTACTCGTTTTGTTACCCTTAAGAAGGAAAATAAATGAGTGAAGTTTTAGCTAAAATTATTCCTATTCTTTCGGAATACTCTTGTTTAGATGCAAGGGATATTAACCCAGAAGACGCTTTGGAAAATCTAGATATTGATAGTTTATCTTTAGTTGAAATTATTTTTGATTTAGAAGAGCTGTTCGATATAAAAATACCCGATGAAGCCTAATTAGATGCGATGGGCATGTTATTGAATAATGTAAATAGCATTGTGATATTGGTAGAAAAACTACTTAAAGATAAAGCGTCGTAATATGGAAAAATGGTTATTACAGGTATGGGGTGTATTTCGTCGATTGGCAGCAACACCGCGTCTTTTGGACAGGCCCTGTTTTCAGATGTTAGCCTTGAGTAACTCGTTTGCGTTTGGCGGCCTCAATACTGAGCTAGCATTTAAGCAAATAGAGTAGTGAATACGAGTAAACTTATGCTTAACCCAATTATTTGACCGTCATTATTCTTTTGAAGGATGGAAGGTGCGTTGAAATCATGCGGTATTTGGACTGTTTATTTTGGTTTTTATCTTTTAACCAGGTATGCAGCGGATCGAAGTAGTTTAGGCTAGAACTGTTATTCACTATAGGGCTAATGTGATTAAGCTGGCGATTGTTGTGACTTTAAGTGTATGTTTTATTGGTGGCTTTTATAGTTGTTTGGAAATGACAATAGTCATAAATCAGTGTATTGGAAGTTGTGTTTGAACTAAATTTAATAAGACACAACCGCACAACATCCCGTTGTGCGGTTGGCTTAACATCATGAAACAAGGAAGTATTCACAGCGCTTAACAAAAGGTTGCAATGTTAAGCTTATTAAAGTGTAGACCTAAATTAGCTAGTTAGTTATATTTTTTTGTAACTTTGATGTAAAGAACTGTTTTTAATTGAAATATAGTTACTTTATTTTTAATAAGAGGATGCTAATTTAGGTTGTTTAACCTTATGCCTATGTAAATCGAGAATGTTATTTTTAGATAAAAAAAAGCTCAATCGAAAGGGCGATTGAGCTATCTAAATATAAGGGAGAGTATAACAAAGTTGCTTTGCAAGGGTCTATTCTTGAAAGCGAGTTCATTATAGGAAGAAGTCTTGTTCTTTTCTGTATCGTCTACGTAACAATTTGTAGCCTTAGATATGAGATAAAGAATTTAATTGTTAGTGCCTTGCAGTCTACTTGACCACAATAAACCTCATATAGTAGAAATTTAACCACAGCAATAAAAGTTTTAGATAAAAAAAAGCTCAATCGAAAGGGCGATTGAGCTATCTAAATATAAGGGAGAGTATAACAATGTTGCTTTGCAAGGGTCTATTCTTGAAAGCGAGTTCATTATAGGAAGAAGCCTTGTTATTTACTGTTGTACTTATGTTTTACTTTGTAACTGAGCTCTGGAACATTAAATTTTGCCCAAAAAAAAGACTCAGTGCAGATTGACAGATCAGGTCACTGAGTCCAGGGAGAACTTTTTCATTAATAACTTCGAGTCACGGTTATTGATAAAGTTCCCCCTATTTCACAATTAATTATTAATTCACAATTAATTTTTTCGTCATGTAAATTTTGATCAAAGATATAAAAATAAAAACTTTGTTTAATAACGCTTTATTAGCATCAGCTGTTGACGCAATTAAGTATTATGCGTTATTTTAAACGCATGTTTGAATTTTGTTTAAACGCCTAGTTTATGCCGACAGGATAAAATGAGTACAAAAAATAAAATATTAGATGCCGCAGAGCAGCTGTTTGCAGATAAAGGCTTTAATGGTACGTCACTTCGCGAGATTACTAGTCAGGCCGAAGTGAATCTTGCTGCGGTCAATTATCATTTTGGCTCTAAAAAAGAGTTAATTAAGGCTGTCATGTCTAGGTATATGGATGAGCTTTCTCCAAACTTAGAAAGTGCTCTTAAGCGTGTTTGCGCATTAGAGAAGCCAACGCTAATACAAGTATTTACTGCCTTCGTTGAACCGCTGCTATCTCTAAACCGATATCGAGAAAATGGTACCAGTAATTTCTTACAACTCTTAGGCCGTGGTTATACCGACAGCCAAGGTTTCTTACGTTGGTTTTTGACCACACAATACCCTAATGTTATTGCCCTTTTTGTTGATGCCGTGCATAAGGCTTACCCTGAGCTTACCGCTGAGGAAATGTTTTGGCGGTTGCACTTTACCATGGGGACGGTAGTTTTTACGATGTCGTCTAGCGAAGCTCTTTTAGATATTGCTAAAAGTGACTTTGATGATGAAACTGATATTTCTGGCGTTATACGCCATGTCATTCCTTATATCGCGGCTGGCGTTGCCGCTCCAATGGCGCAATAGATATATATAGAAATAAAAACTCTTAAAAGCGATATTTATTTGTGATTAAATATCGCTTTTTTATTGGTAAACTTTCAAGGAATTGATGATATGGGTCCGTTGATGTTGGATGTTCAAGGCTTGTCGCTGAGTCAAGAAGACAAAGAATTGTTGGCTCACCCACTTGTAGGTGGCTTGATTTTATTTTCAAGAAACTATGAAAATCCTGAGCAGGTTCAAGCGTTAACTCAGGAAATACGAACCGCTGCAAATGATAATATTCTGATTGCGGTTGACCATGAAGGGGGTCGCGTTCAGCGATTTCGACAGCATTTCTCTAAGATTCCAGCTATGGGGGATTTGTGGGCTTTAGCTCAGCATGATCATAGCAAAGCGGCTGATTTGAGTTTTCAAGCCGGAATTTTAATGGCTTTAGAGGTTAGAAGTGTTGGCATAGATATCAGTTTTGCCCCAGTACTCGATATTAATGATATTAGTGATGTCATTGGCGATCGTGCTTTTCATCACCAACCAGAGGTCGTAACTCACTTAGCTCAGGCTTTCGTTAAAGGCATGCACCAAGTGGGCATGAAAGCTACGGGTAAGCATTTTCCCGGACATGGTAGTGTTAAAGAAGACTCTCATATCGCTTTGCCTGTCGATCACCGTAGTAAAGAAGATATAATTGGACTTGATATGCAACCATTTGTTCAATTGAATAAATTGGGCTTGTTAGATGCAGTCATGCCAGCTCATGTCATTTATCCTTCGTTTGATCAGCTTTCCGTGGGTTTTTCAAATGTATGGCTTCAACAGGTTTTACGCGGCGAACTAGGGTTTGATGGTACGATATTTAGCGATGATTTATCAATGGCTGGAGCTGGAAGCATCGGCGGATTTATCGAAAGAGCAGAGGCTGCTCAACAAGCTGGTTGTGACATGTTGCTCGTGTGTAATGATAGAGATGCGGCTATCGAAGTGATTGATGGAGCTAATATCGCAATCACAGCTCAGTCTAGCAACAGAGTAAAGAAAATGATGGCTAAAGCGTCATTACCGTATCAACAATTATCAAATCTTGATGAATGGTATCAGGCTAGGTCGGCATTAGGCATTAATTCAGCACTGTAAGGTTGATCCTGAAACCTCAAGAGTTCAATTGATTCGTGTATGAAAAATTTCTTAAGAGAAGATATGAATATAACAATAATAAACAAGAAATATTTAAATTTGTTCTTAGGGTTAGTCGTCTCTGTTGCCATTTATTTTATCTTAATTAGTTTCAATATTGCCCATATCGCGGCTATTACTGCCGCTATTACAACACTAACAGTTGTATGGTGGGTGACAGAAGCATTACCCATTCCGGTCACTTCACTTGTTCCTTTTGTTTTATTACCTTTGTTTGGCGTGCTCGATCATCAGGCGGTTTCATCTGCTCTTGGTAGTCATGTCATTCTCTTGTTGATGGGGGCTTTTATGCTGTCAAAAGCCCTAGAGAAGAGTAATGTTCATGAACGATTAGCCATTTATATGATAAAAATCGTTGGTTTGTCGAGTGGCAAGCGTTTGGTGTTCGCCTTTATGCTGACCAGTGCGCTGCTAAGTATGTGGATTTCTAATACAGCCACGACATTAATTATGTTACCGATCGCTTTGGCTATTTTAGCTAAGGTAGAGAATCGAGCATTATCCTGTGCACTTATTCTGGGTATCGCCTACTCGGCAAGTTTAGGTGGTGTTGCAACGCCAATAGGCACTCCACCTAACGTTATTTTTATGGGGATCTACCAAGAAAGTATCGGCAAAGAAATGGGGTTTCTCTCTTGGATGAAGATTGGAGTACCTGTTGTCGTTGTATCATTACCTTTGATGGCATTATGGTTGACTCGCAATATTAATACTTCGTTGGACTTAAAACTGCCACCGCTGTCGTCGTGGCGTAGTGATGAAAAACGAGTATTACTGATATTTGGCCTAACTGCACTTGCTTGGATAACACGTCAAGAGCCTTTTGGTGGTTGGACAGGGTTGTTAGCATTAAAAGGTGTGGGTGATAGCACGATAGCGCTTGCTGCAGTGGTCATTATGTTTATCGTACCAGACGGTAAAAAGGGTAGGCTACTTGACTGGGATACCGCTGTAACTATTCCATGGGGCATGTTACTACTTTTTGCAGGTGGTATTGCGATCGCAAAAGGTTTTGTTGCTTCTGGTTTAAGTGCATTATTAGGTGATTGGTTAGCGTCTATGGCCACTATTTCAGTGCTTGCGATGATCTTTATTATTTGTTTGTTGGTGACTTACTTAACCGAAATCACAAGTAATACTGCTACTGCTACTTTGTTACTCCCTATCTTAGCAGCAGCGGCGTTAACTATCGGGCAAGACCCGCTATTATTTATGATCCCTGCGACGATCTGTGCGAGCTGTGCCTTTATGCTACCTGTTGCCACAGCACCCAATGCGATTGCTTATGGCACTGGCGAAGTTGAAATAAAAGAAATGGTCAGAGAAGGTTTTATTTTGAGTTTGCTGACCGTCTTTACCACGACAGGCGTTACCTATTTGATGCTAGGCTAGTATAAAGGACCGCACTAAATAGAATTCAGGGCTTATTAAAGGATTTTATATCAGCTCGAAAAACAGTTCAGCTTTGTATTACTCGGTAATTGAACATCCATTACCATGATACTGCGTCTTGAACTGATTTCCTCGCTTAACTCTGAAACTACTTTCCTACTTTTAGTTATAGGCTAGCGGTTATAACGCGCTTGCTGTGAGCTAAAGTCACTAGTTGTTTTTCACCCATAGCTGTCTGGTTATGTCGTTCGAGCAGTTCTAGTATCGGCTCTACAATTGACTCATCCAAATCATAATCTGAAAATCTAGTTTTCATTTTTACTTGATGGAAAAAATCTTCAGTTTTGGTAATCGCGTCCTTTATTTTTGTATCAATATCACCGTCAGTAATCGACCAAACTCGTTCGGCATATTGCAATAACTTATCCTCTTTACTTTCCCTCATTTCCCACAGCATTCTTGGTAAAATGATCGCTAATGTTTGAGCATGGTCTAGACCATATAAAGCTGTAATTTCGTGTCCAATCCCGTGAGTAGACCAATCTTGTGGAACCCCTGCACCAATCAATCCATTAAGTGCCATTGTTGCACTCCACATAACGTTTGCTCTAGCGGAGTCATTATCAGGTTGTTCAAATAGCAGCGGACCTTCTTCAATAAGTGTTTGTAATAGTCCTTCTGAAAAACGGTCCTGTACTTTAGCGTTAGTATTATAAGTGAGATATTGTTCGACAATATGAACAAAAGCGTCAACAACGCCATTAGTTAGTTGCCGCTGAGGCAATGTTTTCATTACATCAGGGTCTAAAATGGCAAATACTGGGTGCACATGCTTGCTACCAAAGGATAGTTTATCTTGAGTCGCTTTTTTGGAAATTACTGCATAAGCGTTTGACTCCGTTCCTGTTGCTGGCAGCGTCAATACTACGCCCAACGATACTGCGGATTTAATCGCTGCATTCTTAGCTAAAATATCCCATGGTTCACCATCAAAATGGGCGGCTGCAGCGATAAACTTGCTACCATCAACAACAGAACCGCCACCAACAGCCAATATAAAGTCGATTCCTTTGGCTTTTACTATTTCTACGGCTTGCATCGTTGTTTCATAACTTGGATTAGGCTCTATGCCTGAGAATTCAGTAACATCATGCGTAGACAGTGCGGCCATCACTTGATCGTAAATACCATTGTGCTTAATGCTACCACCTCCGTATATCACTAACACTTTAGCGGCCTTAGGAATTTCTCTTGCTAACTTGTTAATTTGCCCGTTACCAAAGTGTATTGTGGTTTTGTTTCCATAACTAAATTTCATTTATCTAGATGCTCCGCAACAGTGTTTTATAAATATAAGTTTATAACAATATTCAATCTATTGTTTGATTGAATAATACGAAAAAATTCTGTGAATAGTTCAAATCGACGTCATGAGTTAGTTCACATCAGCCAGAATTTGCAATCTGTAAGCTTTGGATAATGTTGATTTATGTCAAGCGTGAAAAGTAGTTTTACATCTATACTGTGTTTATTTAGCGTTGCTTTTTGGCATAAGTACAAGGTTGTGAAATTCACTTGAGGACGTAGTTTTGACCGAACCACAACAGGTTAAATTATTAAAAGTCTTTATTGTTATTGGCATCTGTTTGCTCTTATTGGGGCACTATTTTTTGTCATATGCTAACTTTCCTGAAAAGTATGGAGTTATGGGCATAATTATTAGCGCTTCTTGTATAGCATTTGGTTTAATATTTTCATTACCAACAAAAATGTATCTAACATTCTTATGGGTAAAAAAAGAAAATGAGAATAAGAAAAATAAGCCTAAGACATAGCAAATTATTAGTCATTGCTTATGACTATGGATTTTTATAATAAGGTATTGATTGCAATGGTAAAATCTGCTCTGCTTTTCTTGTTAGTGTTCTTAGGGGGGCATAACGTTTGCTATTCGACCGACAGTACATTTAATGTTGGGGTGTTTGATGAGAACAATGTTTATTTAGAAACTTCAGTTCCTTATCGCATAGGATGGCAAATCTTCATTAAAGCGTCAAAAAAAGCGAACCTTAAGATTGTCGTGCATCCAGGGGCGTGGACTCGTTCGTTAAAGGCACTTAAGTCAAATGATTTGGATGCACTATATGGTGCAATGAAAACCGAAGAGCGTCAGGCTTGGGCGTATTTCTCATTACCTGTGTCCTATGACACTATACAAATATTTTCTGAGCCAAATAACCCTATTTCTGTAGTGTCACAGATCGATAAAAAGAGTCAGACCGTGGGCGTCACAAAAGATTCAATTCAACATGGCATGGCGAAAGCATTAAATTTTTCAAATATTTACCCCATAGTCGAACGCGATAGTCTATATAAAATGCTTTTGGCTGGTCGTTTAGATTATATTATTTTTTCCAATAGCTTAACTAATGTTTACTGTTATAAATACACGTTAAAAGGAGTAGGTTGCTTAAAGGCGATAGGCGAGCCGTTAGCCGAAAATAGTATGCATATAATGTATAGCCAATCAAATCAATCTGTTTATGAGAAGCGGACTAAAATAGATAAGCAAATTCACTTGATGTATCAATCCGGAGAAATAAAGAATATTTTTGGTCAATACAGAGATGGTAAGAGCATGTATTCGACATGGCGGAGATTTTATTTAGCTGATATTGACGCTGGTCAATAGGGTGTATTTGTTTCTTGACCTTGAGCACCCTTAAAATACCCGTTTTACACACCAGTGTAAGTAGGAGTTGAGCAACTTTGCTACTGACCTTGCAACACATTCAACATGTTATTTATCTTGTTTTTGCTCTTGGCAAAGACTCTACCCGGTTTCTTCCTTTTCGTTTTGCTTGGTACATCAGTTCATCAGCTGCAGATAAAGCATCCGTTATTAAGTCTCTATTTTCAGCCAAGGCAACACCAGCACTAATGGTGACACGAATTTGTTGGTCATTAATCGTTAGCGGAGTTCTTTCAATGATATCTCTAATTTTTTCTGCAATACCGATACCCGTCGATAGCTCTGATTTCGGCACTAACATCAGAAACTCTTCACCACCGATTCTACTGAGTAAGTCAGTATCTCTAGTGCATCGAGTAAAGCAATTTGCAATGTGTTTAAGTACTTCGTCTCCTACTAGGTGTCCATAGTTGTCATTCACTTGTTTAAAGTGATCTATGTCAATAACAACAACAACCATAGGGAAATAAACTTTTGGTGATGACTCGGCATTAGGTAAGAACTCAGCATCGACAAAACGCCTGTTGGGTAAGCCTGTAAGAGCATCACTATTGGCTAGCTTATGTGTATCTGTATTGATTACTACAAGTCTGTTGAAGTTTTGCAGTCTGAAATACTCAGCTGAAAAACAAATGAATATACAAATGGCATAGGAAGCTAGAAATCGAGTCGATTGTGCCTGACTATATGTCGCCTGAATGTATTCTTGATTAACACACATCCAATAGATAATGCCAAACAGTATGACGTTTACAATTAGCCCCTTTAAATGCCCTAAGAACATAAACAGAGCAATCAAAAAAGGGAATGCCCAATATAAGGCGGTATTTTCATATCCTCCACTGCTAATAATAACCAGTAGTGGGATAATTATGCCGTAACCACAAAAGTCGAATGCAAGGTTGTAACGGCTGTGATAACGCAGTGAAAAAGCAATTACATATAAATAAAGTGCACAAAAAATTAAAGCAGTTCGCAGGATAATGCCACTTTCGGAAGGAGTAAAAATACCATATAGGAGAGTAATGCTACCTCCAATTAAGGCGAATGAAATAATACCGAGTTTCTTTCGATTAACTTCGATATCATCACTCGTCGTTTCGTTGCTAACGTTTATTCGCCACCAATCTTTGCGCATACTTTTACTACTCTTAATCTCTTTTGCTTCATTGTAAACAGCATTAACTTTTATTCGTTAAACAAAGCTGTTGAATCTCAGTTATTTATCTTTTAATCAATAAACACCATTTAACTTTTTTAGTGGTGCGATATCAAATTATCATTATTAATATTTAAAACTCGTTGTTGAAATTATCAATCAAGTTATTTTGCATTAATTTTCGCTCAATTTATCTTCGATACGGTTGCGACCTTTGCGTTTCGCTTGATAAAGGAGTTTGTCTGTATAGTCGAACACCTGTTCAAACTCGCTAACGGCATTAATCAAACTAACGCCAGCACTAACGGTAATTGCTATTGTTTTTGATTGGTAAATACAATTATCCTGTTCAATACTTCTTCTAATGTTTTCAGCAATGGATAAACTTGCAGATAAGTTAGCTTTCGGGATAAGTAATAAAAACTCTTCACCACCTACACGGCAGACAACGTCTGACTCCCTCACATTTTGAGTGAATATATTGGCGGCATGCTTTAGCACTTGATCGCCAGCGTTATGGCCGTAGACATCATTTACTTGTTTGAAGTGATCTATATCAATTAAGACTAACGCTAAAGGAAAAAAAAGTTCGGGAGTAGCGGAGCATTCTCTTAAAAACTCTGAATCTACATATCGTCTATTTGCCAAAGACGTTAATGGATCAGTATTCGCCTGTTTATGCTTGTCTTTATTTAATCCAGTTAGCTGAGTAATACTGCGCAGTTTAAAGTACTCAGCAGAGAAACATAAAAATATACTGACAAGGTAAGCGGTCAGAAAGCGACTGATATTACTTTGTTGGTAATTAGCATCGATTACATCGGGCACTAACAGCAAAATGGCAATGCCACTATATGCAATTAAGTTGATTATTAACCCTTTGCTATAACCAAGGAACATGAACACAGCTAATACATAGGGGAAAACCCAAAATAAACCGGTATTGTCATATCCTCCAGAAGCTACTACAGCTAACATTGGAGGGGTAAGACCTAAGCCACATAGCAGTGCTGTGAGCTGAAAGTTATCATGATATTGGAATGCTATAGCATTTAAATAGAGGAAAATCGAAGAGGCAATAAGCAAAGCATTGACATAGTTTGGGTAGGTGGCTTCCGAAAAGAAAACATAATATAAAGCTGGTGTAGCACCGATTATGCAAAAAATGGTTAGGCCAAGCTTTGCCATTTTATATTGAGTACTATCCGAGTTACCTTTGTTACGAAACATCTCTAACGTCCCTGAATTCATGCTGAGAATCGTCTTATTATTTATCTGTATACTTTACTACAAACATAAAAATATAATTTGTTTTTTTATTGTGACTAATAACTATGAGGAGTGTCTAGTTCATTGACTTATTTTGTGTTTATTTCTGCAGTCGCTTTAAGTTATTTATTATCGGCTTGAAGTCAATGCCCTCTATTTTGACAGTTGCATCTAACGTTTGTAATTGAATCTTGTCAGGAATGGCGTGGTGACTGAGTAATAGAACAATATTCTTATAATCAGTGAAGTTTATCATTGCTTGATGACTAAAATAGTTGGCTGCATCTTGCAAATAGCTCAGTAAGCTAATTTCATCAGTGACATAGAGGTTAATTGCAATAACGGATCTACTTGAACTGCATGTACTGAGTGACTTAAAGAAGTGTTCAGAACGGAAAAAACGAGGGTTGAGTTCTTTATAGAAAAGGTCACATAGTATTAAGTCAAAAGTTTCAGTGCAGGTGTTTAAGTAACACTCCGCGTCTTGATGACACACGTTAATATGAGAAGGTAAATTAAAGTAACGAGTAGCGTTATCGATAATAGCGCTAAAACACTCGACAGCAACTAATTGTTTTATTTGCCTCTGAGATAAAAAACGTTCAAAGGCAGCCCCTCCTAAACCAAGGTTTAGCACACTGTTAGGGGATTGCCATAATAGGCTGAGTAACATAGCTTGTGGAACGGGAAGTAATAAGCTGGCAGGGTCTACTTTACACATAATACTTTGAACGGCATCACCATCTAAAGTAAACCACCGGTAAGTTTCATTTTCAAAAACCGACAGTAACTGACCATCAGATTGAGTTTGATAAATGAGGTGTTTGTCTAATTTTGATAATTCTTCAAGTGCTATCATATCTAAAATAGTGTTGTTCTATCGCGGTTAATCAATAATCTAAGTTAAAAGCCTTAATCGCGCTGAGCCCTATGTAAGCTAGTCATTGTTCACAAATAAGACTCAACAAAGAGTAAAAAATTTAAATTAAACCTAATCAGTGGGACAAAGTAAATCAATAAACAATCAATAATACAGGGCTTAGTTTATTTGATTACTTTGCATACCTCATTTTTTTTATCTCGGTCTTCTTTTGTTCCAGAGACCATCGCTTTTAAAATTAACCTATTACACTCTTTTTCTTGCTCTGATATCTGAGTGCCTTCGCCATAGGAAATAGTAGCGACTAAGGGGGTATAATTTACTGCTGCGTCACAATACATAGTCTGATATTTTTTGTGATGCCAGTAAGGGGAGGCTTTATTAGTTAACGCTGTGCATATTTGTTGAAATATGAATTTAGCGTTAACAGTACAATTAGAATAATCTGGGCTATTTCTATCACTGTTATCACATACAGAGTTATTAATAAGCTTCCAGTTTTTATGACTGAACGGAATCATAGACTCTTTATGTTGAATTATTACCTCGGTTTCTGCCAAGGCTAAGCGTTGCTGATCATTATCTTGCACATTACCACTTAGTGATAATATATACGCAGTCAGCGTAATAGCGACACCAGACATTGATCAATCCTTAAATCAGTTTGAATTTAGTAATAAGGGCTAAAATATATATTAATCAGGGCTAACAATTCAATGTTATTCGCTTATTTAGCTTATTTAGCTTATTTAGCTTACTTTTGGCTTGGTCGGTTGTGCGCAACACCAAGCAAAATTAAGTGACTATTTATCTTAAAGTCATGCTATTTAGTTCTTATCACTTTTTTAATGCGTGTCGGAGTGTGTCTAATAAGTGAGGTTAGCAACAGAAAAATCAACCACGTAATAGAGTATGAGCCACCATGATGATCGTGATGGTCTTCTTGATAATATTCCCAATCAAGGCTTTCTAATGGTAAAGCATATAGCGAGTCTGAATCATCAGAACTGTAGGTAGCGACAATGCCGTCATAGCCTGATTCATACAAATCAATCAATACATTGTAATGATCTGGAAAGTAATTTTCAGCAAGTTGCGTCACGACTTCATATTCGTCTTCTGCTGAGTCCGCGTAAATCAAAAAAGGCTCGGTCGTATACAAGTGAAGCCAAGGGCCGCCGTCTTGACTTAAGTAGACTTCTGCGTAAACACTGGCTTCTTGAGCAGGATCTGAACTTAGGATATCAGCATCAAAAAGAATCCCAAAAGTATTGTAGTACCCGTCGCCATCATCATCATCGAGCAATTTACTTGCTCCCGAATAAATAGCAAAGTCGTAATAGTAACTTCTACTTGAGCGACTCCTTTGATTCTTTGCAGCCGCTTTATTTGCGATTTTCTGTGCTCGAGTCATAACTATCTCAGAGCTGTTATCTTCTATATTGTTCCTTTGTGTTTGCTTTAACTTTTCGAGTAACATACTAGTGCTTAAGTGATCAGTTTTTTTCGCGCCGATAGATAATACCCCAGGAGCACTAGTTAACGCTTTACCTGATAATTCTTGCGCAGATGTTTGCGTAGAATAGATCAATAAGCAAAGTAATACAGCGATACAGTAGATGCATTTTTCAATAGGAAAAGTGGCTAAACTAGAGCGTGATCTTTTAAGCTTTCTCGTATTAGTTATTTTCATATTATTTCCCTTAACGTTCATTTTTAATCAATTAGTCTATTTAACGCTCAGACGCAGGAAGAATTTAGCATTGATATATTTGGCTTATCCCGAGTTTAGGCTATTTAATACCAGGCTTGATGAACCAATCCTGAACACACAATTCAGCCTTTGTTCAGCTAAAACAGGTAAGATAAATAAACCAAGATGAGAGTATCTTTTCTTGCTTTGAAATCGATAATTAGTCTTTTGAGTTTATTTAGCTGATTCAATCTTTTACACTGAACATAGTCATTAGCGCTGTTTATTTTAAAGGTATGGTATGAGAACGTCTTTATTCGGAATCTTGTTAGCTTGTTGGGTTTTTTCAACTCAACCTGTGATGGCGAATTTTAAACAGCAAGTAAGTTCAAATTCATCCAAGTCAGCGAAACAGGAACGCAATAAAATTAGCTCTTCTCAAGCCGCAAGCATTGTTAAATCTCGTTACGGTGGAAAGATATTAAAGGTACAAAGCAGCTCATCGGGTTATCGGGTCAAAGTGTTAAAAAGTGACGGTAGAATTCTATCAGTATTTGTTGATGGCCAAACCGGAAGAGTGAAAGGATGATTGCCCGTGCGTATATTAATTGTTGAAGATGACCTGCAGCTACAAGCTAATTTAAAAGCGTGCTTGATAGAAAATCAATATGTTGTTGACGCTGTCAGTGACGGAGAAGAAGGGCTATATCAAGCAACAGAAATACCCTATGATGCCGCTATCATTGACATCGGTTTACCTAAACTTGATGGTGTTCGCCTAATAGAGCGAGTGCGTGAAGCGGGTATCGGATTTCCGGTTATTCTTCTTACAGCCAGAGACCATTGGCAAGATAAAGTGCAAGGGCTAAACGCTGGTGCAGATGATTATCTAACCAAGCCTTTTCAAACGGCTGAACTATTGGCGCGTCTGAACGCGTTAATTCGAAGAAGTGCAGGGCAGGCGAGCTCGATTATCAAAAACGGGCCATTTACGCTTAACACACAAAGTAAAATGATTGCTGTTAATGATACACCAGTTACGTTAAGTGCCATGGAATATCGGTTAATCGAATACATGATGTTACATCAAAGCGAAGTGCATTCGAAGTCAGTATTGACTGAACATTTGTACGATCAGGACTTTGATCTTGACTCTAATGTTATTGAAGTTTTTATACGCCGTTTACGTAAAAAGCTAGATCCTGATGGTTCGTTGTCGTTCATTGATACGATCAGAGGGCAAGGCTATCGTTTAAAACCGTTCGATTGAGCCCGTTTTCACTATGATGCTTCGACCGGTGCTTGACTCCTTAAAAACTAGACTCTTGCTAAGCATGTTATTGCTAACCCTTGTTGTGCTGCCAGTGCTAGCAATTGCACTGAGTCAAGCATTTGAAGGACATATCAAGGCTGCTATTAAAAACGAACTGACTGCATACAGTTATAGTATTTTGGCGGTCGCTGAGCCAGTTAATGGTGAAGTTTATTTACCAGAGCTACTGCTTGAAAATCAATTTAATGTAATAGACTCTGGGCTTTATGCCGTCATTTACCTTAATCAGGCCGTTCATAGAGAAACTGAAAAGCATGTAACCAACAGCGAGCACATTACCAAAACTAATGAACCGCTTTGGCGCTCTCCATCAGCACTATCTTTAAACTTTGCTGATCTCGATTTGACCTACTCAACCATTGGTGAATCGAGTTACCTAGAAAAAATGATCGACGGCACACCTTATTTTGTTTTTCAATATTCTGTTAGCTTCGCTGACCAAACTACTGAAATACCCATCACTTTACTGCTTATCAAAGATAAAACAGGTTTTAATCAAACCGTTAAACGTTTCGACGAGCAAGTAATACTTTGGTTAGGGGTCATATTTATTGTGTTATTGGTCGTACAATTGATTTGGCTATTTTGGACCTTAAAACCGTTAGCGCGTTTTCGACAAGAGCTTTCAGCTATAAAGCAAGGCCAGTCAAGCGCAGTTAAAGGGCACTACCCACATGAGTTAAGACAAGTAACAGAACAACTGAATTTACTATTAAAAACAGAACAAAATCAAAGGGTAAGGTATAGGAATGCATTGTCAGATTTGGCTCATAGTCTCAAGACACCCTTAGCAGTAATGCAAAGTAAAATTAATGGTAAAGATGATATAGAGCAAGAGATCTTTCAAATTAATAAAACCATTGAACATCAATTAAAGCGAGCACAAAGTGCTGGCGAATCATCTTGGCGACTAGGTTGTGATATCACTCAGGTAGCTGATGCACTATTACAGGCGTTAGGAAAAATTTACCAAGATAAGCAATTATCATTTAACCTTGCAGTAGACAAAGACGCCGTTTTTAAGGGGGATGAAGCTGATTTGACCGAGCTATTGGGTAATTTATTAGACAATGCCTGTAAAGCGGCAAAGTCTAAAGTTTCATTGAGTGTTAACGTTGAAAAGAACAGAGTAACCTTCATCGTACAAGATGATGGGGAAGGGATGAGTGAAGTGCAAATGTCACGCGTACTTGAGCGAGGTACAAGAGCCGATACCTATGAGCAGGGTCATGGTATTGGGTTGGCGATAGTTAAAGATTTAGTGGCCAGTTATCAAGGCTCAATTGTTATTGAGCGCTCTGCTTCATTGGGAGGGGCAAAATTCGTGTTGGCATTTAACCAATCGTAACGCTTTAAATTCTACCTATTTATAGTGATGCGATTACTAAGGGAAATTGTTGGTAATTAGCTGCCGCGTGTTTTGCCTGCATCAGGGCGTGTTGGGAAGATTAGCGGCCAATAAACTTATTTACTCTCTTTCTTTGTTTTGCAATTAGGATCAATTTTTTTTATATCACAAAACGGCTTTTCCTTCTTTATAGTAATTGAACCTTCCTTAGTATGTATATTCATAGTAGAGCAAGAACATAATAAAAAAGAAAACATGATAAAGGTAATTTTAAACACAAATATTCGCCTTAAACATAACACCTACTAAAGAGATTGTTAGTTGTATTTTGCCTTTGTGGTAAGCTTTTTAATTGTTCTTATGAACTCGAATACCCCCCAAGAGCCTGAACTAATCAAGCCAACTTGCAATAAAGTAATAGAGTCAAAACTAAAATGCTGAGAGTAAACAGCTAGCCCAATTAAATGTCCGAACTGAAAAATACCAGCAATTGCAAAAATTAAATAAACGCTTAATAAGCACAAATTAAAAAAAGTAGAACGATTATCCATATGGAATCCTTTTATGTCTGCACAACTAACGCCATTTAAAGGACTAATAATAGTTTGATAAAATTGTGCTGCGTAAATAGAAAAGGGAACTGCGTTTTTAAAGTTTATATGCTTGTTATAGGTATTTTTAAAACGAGCTTACAACAATTAAGATAAAAGCCAAGATGAAATATTTATAGCTTCCTTTAGAAAAAGTAAAGTTTGGCTTGAACCAATGCTTTAGTGGCGCAGCTAATAAAGTTGGGGATAAAAGTAAACCACGTAACAATGATAAAACACCAATGGCACCAGCGATAGCACCAAAATCCATTACATTAGTTTGATAAAACTGAATAGCTTGCATGATAATTACAAGAGCCATAAAGCCTTTAATTAGATTTGAGCTGCGTTGAATTTTAATAGCCTGATCTTTCACTTAACTCCAATCCTCTGTAATACGCATAGTCATACCAATGACAATTGGCAAGTATCAGTTGGTTAAAATAAGGGGCGATGGAGCAAAAACCAACTATCATTTGCCTTATCGATTATCTTGTATGGGTAATATAGGAATAGTTGAAGAGTGATGCTCTATTATCAGCCAGCATCCATCTCTGTTTATAAATACAAAACTAAACCTTGCTGCTGTCGTTACTTTAGCATCATTTTTAAGCCAACTAAAAATATACTGTCCATTGCATATAGCTATGTCATTATAAAAACGAATGTTTGAATCCGTAACCTTCACAGAACGATCAGAATATTTGAAAATATTATCAAAATAATCTTTTATGAGAGCAGGGCTATCACATTTGATGGCTGATAAAGTTCCCCATAAAGATGCTTGTTCATCATATAAAGAACAAATGTTTTTGGATGTGTTTTCAGAAAATGCTAATGACCAACGTGCCACATTTTCATTGATTTCTTTTGAACTCAAATTACGACACCCATAATAGTAGTAACATAAAGCCTCAATAAGGGGGGCTGATAATAGTTGGCTAAAATGTGTAGCGGAGCGGAACCTGCCAACTGTTATTTGTTCTTGTTTATTTTCTTATCGTTTACTTTACTCAAACTAATTAATTTTGCTACTAATTTTTGAAAATACTCATCCTCTAAATTGAGATAAAGAGCAGTGCAATTCCATACCTCTTTAGCGTCTGAAAAGGTATATAATGCTTATCGACAATAAGACTTTCTTCACAACTTGTAAGCCCTATGCCTTTAGATAGATAAGGAAAATTGCTTAGCCCCTTAACGTTTTTGATTACCTTCGTTGGCGTTTTCTGCTATTGGCCTTTTTATGGCCATTAAGTGCACGTTCTCTTTGTTTATTTTTTGACGGCTTGCGCTTTTGTGGCGAAGAAGACAATGATAAGTCGGGCTCAAAACCAGGATACCATTGTTGTAGTATGCGTTTGTCTAAGACTTCTTCGACTGCGTCTAGTAGCCACTGCTCACTCGGGCTCATGAGTGAGATGGCTATACCGTCTTTTCCTGCTCGACCAGTACGTCCAATACGATGAATATAGTCTTCAGCTATATAGGGCAACTCGTAGTTGATGACATAACCCAGCGATGAAATATCGATACCTCGTGCTGCGACATCAGTCGCTACCAAGGCTCTGGTTTTCCCTTCTTTGAACTCTAATAGGGCTTTGTCTCGTGCCCCCTGAGATTTGTCACCATGAATCGACTGAGTTTTAACGCCATCTTTACACATTTCTTTGGCAAGCTCATCGGCGCCTTGTTTGGTCCGAGTAAAAATAAGCACTTGTTGCCAGTTTTTTGAACCGATTAAATAAGACACTAATTCTCTTTTTCTATGCTCATCAACGGTGTAAACGATTTGCTCGACTTGTGCTGCCGCTGTGTTTCGCTCACTGACTTCAATAAGCTCAGGATCATTGAGTAGTGTTTTACTTAGTTTAAAAATTGCGTCATCAAAGGTCGCTGAAAACAGTAAGGTATTACGCTCTGGTGGCACCCGTTTTAAAATACGATCAATTTCATCTTTAAAACCCATATCGAGCATGCGATCAGCTTCATCAAAGACCAAATACTCTAGTGAAGTTAACAGTATTGAACCTTTGACTATGTGATCAAGCAAACGTCCTGGCGTCGCAATTAAAATGTCGACGCCTTGTTCTAGCGCTTTAAGCTGGGGGTTTATACTGACACCCCCATAGGCAACAGTCGTTCTTAGTGCCGTATTTTCACCATACTGTTGAAAATTTTTATAAACTTGTTGGGCTAATTCTCTTGTAGGCACCAATATTAATGCTCTTATTGGTCGGGTTGGGGGAATCGACTCGCTTAACGTATGCATAATGGGCAATGCAAAAGCCGCCGTTTTACCTGTTCCCGTTTGTGCGCCAGCCATGATGTCTTTGCCTGCAAGAATCGCGGGAATAGCTTGTTGTTGAATTGGGGTTGGTTGATCATAACCAAGCGCTTTAATCGCGTCGGTTAATGCCTTGTTTAAATTTAAAGCAGCAAAACTCATCAGGTTTATTTCCTACCCTTATTCATCCGTTTATTTAGCTCAAAAGCCAGTTCGTCTGGCGAATAGACAATTCCTTGTTCATTTTCACTGGGAAACACAACTAACGCCAATTCATCGTCTTCTAAGCCAACAGTCCAACGACTCAACCATTTATTGATTGAAATAGCTTCAGGCTGACAATGTTTCCATTCTCCTGTCGCCCACGCGTTAGCAAATTCTTGATTTGGCCATACTGGTACGCAGTCTTCTTCATCAGTATTGAGCATAACGCAGCCGTGCTCGTCCATTAAAATCCAAATTTCTTTATTGCTGACAACTTCTTTAATCAGGTATTGAACGCGTTGTTCGTCACTTAATGCAAGCGTATCATTGATTTGGGTTTGCGTTAGGGCGTTTGCCATAGGTTTTCCTGAAGGTAACGACATGTATACGTCGGCTAGATTATGGTACGTATTCTACCTAAAATTCAGCAATCTGCCGAGTTGATTTTAGTAAAGTCATGTTCAGGCCGTGTTCAGTTTAGTTTGCGTAATATAAGTAGTATTACCCAAGTCCTATTATTGAGACGGAGTTATCATGAGTAAACTTACCTTATGTTCAAGTGTATTGTTTTACCTACTGCTTAGTAGTTATGCCGTAACCGTTAAAGCAAGTGATGTTAATGAAGCCAATACTTATCTCCGTGACCAGCCCAGTAGTCAAGTTAGTGAAGACGAAATCACTTATGAAAAAGGGGAGTTAGAACAACTGTTAGCGCCTATTGCCTTGTACCCTGATACGTTACTCAGCCATATTTTAATCGCGAGTACTTATCCGCTTGAAGTGATTGAAGCTTATCGACTACGAAGTGAAAACGAATCGCTTTTGGCAAACGAAATAATGTCTAAAGCCGAAGGTAAAGACTGGGATCCAAGTGTCATCGCGCTTCTACCTTTTACTCGTGTGCTTAAGCAATTACACGATGACCTATCTTGGACGCAGCGTTTAGGTAATGCTTTTTTAAACAGTGAGAAGCAAGTGCTGACCAGTATACAGACTTTAAGAGCGCAGGCAGACGATGCAGGTAATTTGACTGCGATGGAAAACATGGATGTTACCCATGAACAAAACAACATAGTGATCCAATCAAATCAACCTGACGTTATTTATGTGCCGTATTACGACACTAAGGTCGTATATGGGTATTGGCCTTGGCACTACTATCCGCCAATACGTTGGCATTACCCTAACCACTACTATGGTTATTATTCACCTTACTACTGGGGTAATGGTATCGTTATTTCGACTGGTTTTTATTTCAGTACCTTTCACTGGCATAGTCATTATGTCGCGGTAGATTATCGTTACCGTTCAAAACATCATGGTGGTCATGTCAAACCACACACTGGTGGTAAGCGTCATAATATTATTAAAAGTGGCTACGCTAAAAAATGGTCTCACAACCCTCATCATCGAAGAAATGTTTCTTATCGTAAAAATGGTACCAAAACTAAGCACTTTGAGGGCTATACAAAGCAACCGACTCACCATAGCTTTAATAAAAAACGTGTATTGGATCGTGATAAGTATCAAAAATCACAATCAAAAATGAATGTGACGAATAATCAAAGGAATACCGCTTTTGTCTCTAACAGGCATGTAACAAAACAAAACACTGGTAATAAAAACTACAAAAATACGTTAACTAAAGTACAAGGTACTTATCAGAATAATAAGAAAAAGGAATCGGCTGTTAACCATAATAAAATGCGCACTTATAACCAAGCAAAGCCAGCCTTGACTCCTTCAACAGGGACTAATAATAACACCGGTAAATATTCGATGAAGAAGGTTGAGGCCAACGAGCCAATTAAGCAGAACAATACTCAAGGCAGTTATACCAAGCCACCAAGTAATCGTTATGTGACAACTACCAAAAGTTACACGCAGCAAAAAAACTCGACGGCTAGAAACTTAAATAAAGGGACTTCAAGGAACGTGATGAAAAGTCATAACACGAGAAGCAAGCAAAAGCGAAAATAGCCTAAGTTTGCTAAATCACCTTGTTTTATGGTTAATATAGATGCATGAACTTACTGACTGAGTAATAGAATAGATTATGCATTTACCTTCAAAAATTGACTTAGTAAGTCCTGTGCCCAAGTTATCTGATGTCGACTTGAGCTTAGTTATTTCAGATAAACCGAACTATGATGACCAATTATTAAAATGGCAAAAGCGTATGTTGAAGGTACAGCAAGCGTATTATCGGCAGAAAAAGCGTGCAATTATTGTTTTTGAAGGTTGGGATGCAAGTGGCAAAGGGGGAGCTATTCGTCGCCTTACTGAGAAGTTAGATCCTCGCGGATTTAACGTACATCCAATTGCTGCTCCCCAAGAAGATGAACAAAGTCGCCATTATTTATATCGTTTTCAGACCAAGTTGCCGAAAAGTGGCACTATTGCCATTTTCGATCGTTCTTATTATGGTCGGGTATTAGTTGAAAGGGTTGAGTCTTTAGCTAGTCAAATAGAATGGCAAAGGGCGTATCAGGAGATCAATGAATTTGAGCGCTTACTTGCAGACGATGGTGTCAGAATTATTAAAGTGTATATGCACATTGACAAAAACGAGCAACTAAAGCGATTTGAGGAACGATTAAATAATCCTATTAAAAGGTGGAAATTAACTGAAGAAGACCTGCGCAATCATGATAAATGGGCTGATTATGAAATAGCCGTCAGTGATATGTTTAAATGCACTTCCACAAAGCAACAGCCATGGAACATCATTGCAGGTAATCACAAATGGTATGCCCGAGTAGAAGTGTTAAAAACCATAGTAAGCGCCATGGAAATAAACGTTGATACTAAACCGCCTCCACTTGATCTTAAACTGATACACATCGCTGAGAAGCAACTAGGCATTCTGCTTGATAAGTAAGCTTGTTATTCTATATTATTTCAATATCGGCAGCGTTAATTGACTGTTAGCTAGTTAAACGGTCGAACTGACGAAGGTTAATCTGTGTATAGCGCCGAGGTGTCAGCAAATATTAAGTATTCAGCTATTTTTTTATTTTTTATGGTGAAGATATTTGAAAATGGCACGGTTAATGTGGAACTATTGTGTCGAGTATAAGTGACAAAACCGTGGCAAACTAAGCCTTCAGGCACTTCCCAAAAAGCACTAACGTTGTGACTCAATGATGAAATTGAGGAAAAAAAATGATTGAGAAAACTGCGGATTTCTATTGTTCCAGTGGCTGCTGGTATATTGGCAAACCTAAACGTACAGTCTTTAGCTAAATAAGCGATAAAATCTTCCGTGTTCATATCGTCTACACTATTGAATAACTCAGTAAGCCATTGTTGATTAAGCATAAAATATTACATTCCTATTCGTTTAAGGGGGATTGCACTTTCTGTTGTCCTTGAAAAGCGCTTAATATATTTAACTCAGTTAATACCCAAAGAATTTTTAGTTAAAACAGCATGTGGTTCGTAACCAAGGTTAGTCCACAGTCAGATATTCTTTGTACTCAGGCGCACCAAAATAGCGTATAGACTTTTTATGCTTCACTTTTTTGGCAATGAGCTTATCGTTACAATAAACTTTAACAACTTGTTTATCACCGTTTGTATCTGTATCAAATTGATAATCGTTATTGAGTCTTAAATTATCGAATTCGGTACGCATGATTAATTTCATTTGAAATATCTATAATTTATTGATTTCTTTACTGACGGAGTAACCTTCATCGGTAACTATTTTTTCAAGAACCTCAATTCTATCTTCAAGCTTAGTTATCATGGATTTCAACGCTTGTGATTCTTCGTTACTCGTATTACCTGCTTTTAATGAACGCTCTTTAAACTGCAAGTGCTTGGAATACATATCATAAAGTACGCCAAAACCTACGGATATAAATACGATAAGTACAACCATAGTAGTGCCAGACATAGTTCTTCCTTAAATTTGTGATATCTGTTAATTATCATAAGAGTATATCTGCGTGGAATATTTTTAACAGAAAATCTTTAGCTAATGATGGCTATGCCATTCAACTAGATTTGTATGGATATTGTTGAAGCTCTTCTATCGTTTGAGTTTCTAGAGTCCAGTCGCGCAGATTTGATAAGATCGATGTTTCTTCTATCAACGCCAGATCTCCTTTCTACATATACGTGTCTAGCGCTATGTTCCGATTGTGGTTCGATTGAATTGATTATGCCCATGAATTTTTTATTAGGTGGGTTATTTCGCTGCTTATTTTCATTGGTTGATGGAGCAGCATTAACAATGTTTTGTGTATTCAAAGCAGAGACAGGATAACTCATTTTAAATTATATAATTGTTTGTTTGTAAATAGTTTATCGACCAAAACAAAACAAAGTTTAGATAATTTTGTATAATCAGGCTTAGTGTTTTTTAAACGCGATGTATTAGAAGTTACGTTAACCAATTGTTACTCGTCTAATGTCACTTGTAATGTAATACTTCCAACTATCCAATGATTGCTTTCTATTAGGAATATTATGAATTTACGAAATAAAAAGGTGAAGGCACATAAAGCTAAAACCATGATTTTGCCTTTATGTGCTTTACTAATGCTAGGGGCGTGCGGTAAATCAGAGCAATCCAAGCAACAAGTTATTATACCTGGAGTTTCGGTTTATAGTGTTTCTAGTGACGGAGTGGGCAGTCATAGAGAGTTTGTTGCGCGTACAGAGCCTTTTCAAGAAGCGAATATTACGGCTCGAGTTGAGGGTGAATTAATTAAAAAACATTTCAAAGAAGGGGCTAATATTGAGAAAAGTCAGTTGTTATTTGAAATAGACCCCGCTGCTTATGAGGCTTCTTTAACTCAAGCAAAAGCAGATTTGGAAAGTAAACAATCTGTCGCTGAACGTACAAAACGAAATTTAGCTCGAGGAGTGGATGTTGCTGAGAAAGGTTTTATTTCTCAGGCTGATTTAGATAAGTTAATAACCGATGATCTGCAAGCTAAAGCTGCGGTAAGTTCCGCGATAGCAGCAGTAGATAAAGCTAGCTTGGATCTTGGATACACTAAAATAAGTGCGCCATTTGCGGGTCGTATTGGTAAAGTAAATTATGACACAGGTAACATCGTTGGCCCTTCAACAGGCACTTTAGCAACCCTAACAGCTAATGACCCAATGTATGTAAGCTTTCAAATAGAAGAAGCAGAAGTTGTTTCTTATCTGCAAAAGCAAACGGGTAATCGAGATCCTAAAAATGCAGCAATTGACGTTTCCCTAAAGCTCCCTAACAACACACTTTATGAGCAAAACGGTGTTCTAGAATTTGTTGATACAAAAATTGGTGAGGGAACGGGCACTATCTCAATGCGAGCGACTTTTGATAACCCTAAAGGAATAATATTGCCTGGTCTTTATGTGACTTTAGTCATGGACGGGAAAAATAAGGAATCGAAAATATTGATCCCTCAAATGGCTGTACAAGAAAATCAACAAGGTAAGTTTGTCTTGGTTGTTGATGACCAAAACAAGGTGGCTTTAAGACTCGTTAAGTTGGCAAGAAGAATTAATGCAATGTGGGTTGTCGAATCAGGTCTGGATGAGGGGGAACGTATTATTATTCTTGGGTTACAAAAGGTTAGGGCGGGAGTCGAAGTTAAAACATTAGAACAATATGTAGATCCTAAAACCGGTGCAGTGACAGACTTAGTTAATTAATAGGACGGTATTATGATTAGTAAAATATTTGTAGAACGTCCGAAATTTGCTTTTGTTATCTCGATTTTAGTCACTTTAGCCGGACTTATCGCGATGACAGTGCTGCCTGTCAATATGTATCCACAAATTACACCACCGCAAGTGGAAATTTCTGCCGTTTACCCTGGAGCGAGCGCTCAAGTTGTCGAAGAAGCAGTAATTAGACCTATAGAAGAACAGGTAAACGGTGTCGAAAACATGCTCTATATTGAGTCTACGGCATCTAATAATGGAAGCGCGACTATTAAGGTCTATTTTAAAGTCGGCACCAATGGTGATATTTCTCAAGTCAATGTTCAAAATCGTGTCGCACTTGCTCAAAGTTCGCTGCCACCAGAAGTCATTCGCCAAGGTGTTAGCGTTAAGAAGAAGTCGTCAAATATGTTAATGGCGGTAAATCTGTATGGTGAAGCTGACGGTATCGATCAGTTGTTTCTTAATAATTATGCAGCCAATAACTTAGTTGAGCCTCTAAGTCGAATACCTGGTGTTGCGTCTGCTGCAGTTATGGGAGATATGACTTATAGCATGCGCGCTTGGTTAAAGCCTGATCGTATGGCGTCGTTAGGGGTAACTATTGCGGAAATCCAACAAGCGTTACAAGAACAAAACCTCATCGTAGCCGCAGGTAAACTTGGCAGTAGTCCAGCATTGCCAAATCAACAATTTGAATATTCTATACAAGCTAAAGGAAGGCTAAAAACAGCGCAAGAGTTTGCAGATACAATTGTTAGAGCCAATACAAACGGTGATTTTGTTAGATTGTCTGATGTTGCTCGGTTAGAGCTTGGCTCTCAGGATTACGGTATTGTTTCCAAATTAAATGGTAAGCCAACCGCGTTTTTAGTGATATACCAACTACCCGATGCGAATGCGACACAAGTTGCTGACAATGTTCGAGCTGAAATGCTTAAGTTGTCACCTAGTTTTCCTGAAGGCCTCGAATACACCATTTCATTTGATACAACAGAGTTTATAACTCGCTCAATTGATGAAGTTAAAACAACCTTATTTCAAGCGGTAGCGTTGGTTATTTTGGTTGTTTTTCTATTTTTACAAAACTGGCGAGCGACTATTATCCCGTCGATCGCAATTCCTGTGTCGTTAATTGGCACCTTTGCATTTATGCTAATGATGGGATATTCAATTAATACGATAACGCTTTTTGGCCTCGTATTAGCTATTGGTATAGTGGTTGATGACGCCATTGTAGTTATCGAGAATGTCGAACGCATAATTAAGGAAGAGGGGCTAGAAACTAAAGCTGCTGTAATTAAAGCGATGGAGCAAGTTTCGGGTCCAATTATAGCGACAACATTAGTGCTGCTTGCTGTGTTTGTGCCTGTTGCGTTTATGCCTGGTATTACTGGAGAGTTATATAAACAATTTTCCGTCACTATTTCTTTCGCTGTTATTATTTCATCAGTTAATGCATTAACACTTAGTCCAGCTTTATGCAGTGTTTTACTTAAAAAAGAACATATGAAGCCTATCTCTTGGTTAATGCCACTTGAACGAGGAATCATTAAACTTACCGATAAATACAGCACGGGTGTTCAATATTTAATTAAAAAATCATTACGGGTAGGTATTATAGTTTTAGTCACATTTGGTGCGACAGTTTGGTTAGGAAAATCCGTTCCAACGGCTTTTGTGCCTGATGAAGATCAAGGTTATGTTTTTCTAAACATACAACTACCTGATGCTGCTTCAAGTAATAGGACACAAGCTTTAATTGATAAAATAACTCCATTAATAAAAGACGATCCAGCAGTTAGAGATGTTATTTCTGTTTCTGGTTTTTCATTGTTAGGCGGTGCCGGGTCCAATAATGGTTTTGGGATTGTTATGCTTAAGGATTGGGAGGAGCGGACGACACCAGAGCTCGGTTTAAGGCAAGTTATTGGTCGGTTAATGGCGAAACTATGGCAAATTCCTGAAGCCCAAATTATGATATTTAACCCGCCGGCCATTCCCGGATTAGGCAGCAGTTCAGGTTTTGAATATCGTTTGCTTGATAGTTCGGGTAAGTCACCTGAAGAGCTCGCACAAGCAATGAACGGACTCATTTATGAAGCTAATGCGCACCCTGCATTAACTCGAGTATTCAGTACGTATAGTGCTAGTGTTCCTCAATATAGACTCGACGTTGATCGTAATAAAGCTAAAGCTCAAGGTGTTGCGCTTTCTGATGTTTTTACGACCTTACAAGCACAATTAGGCTCTTTGTATATCAATGACTTTAGCCAGTTTAGTCGTACTTATAGGGTGACAATTCAAGCGGAAAGTGAATACCGAACTAAGCCTGAAGATCTACAACACTATTATGTACGAAATAAAGAAGGTGAAATGGTTCCGTTAACCACATTGGCTAAGTTAGAGCCGATTTTAGGGCCAACGGCTATAGATCACTTTAATCTTTATCGAAGTGCCAGTATCTCAGGTCAAGCGAATAGCGGTTTTTCTTCTGGAGAAGCCATTGCTGCGATGGAAACATTGTCTAATAACTTACCCGAAGGGTTTACATTTGCTTGGTCAGGTCAGTCAAAACAAGAAATTGAAGCGGGTAACTTAGCGCCCATACTATTTAGCTTAGCGATTATCTTTGTTTATCTATTTCTTGTAGCTCAATATGAAAGTTGGACTATACCTTTTTCTGTTATTGCAGCCGTGCCTTTAGCGATATTTGGTGCTTTGGCTGCTTTATACACTATTGGGATGGCGAATAACATCTATGCTCAAGTTGGCTTGATGCTATTGATTGGCTTGTCGACAAAAACGGCCATTTTGATTGTTGAGTTTGCTATGGAGCTGAGAGCATCAGGTAAAAGCATCATTGCCTCGGCAGAGCAAGCCGCTAAATTAAGATTTAGAGCGGTATTAATGACGGCACTTTCCTTTGTATTAGGGGTTTTACCACTAGTGTTTGCTTCAGGTCCTGGGGCCGGTAGCAGGATTTCTCTGGGGTTAACTGTTTTATTTGGAATGCTGGCAGCAACGGTGTTCGGTATCTTGTTGATCCCATATTTCTACAAAATTGCTCAGCAAATGCGAGAGAAATATAAATCTGCTTCGAATTAAGTTAATCAACTAAACGCTATCGACGCGGTGATAGGAGTCGATAGCGGTAGCTATTAAAACGAGTAATATACTTAGTCAGTATAGCCCCATGGTGTGGTGGGCAATGTAACGGGTTTGGTTAAATCAAAATCTACTCTAAACTCTCTTCCTTGCCTAATCAGCCGATACGTAAACGTCTCAGGATAAATGTACATTTGCCAAGTGTTTCCTATTGATTGCGCTAAGCCAAGTTCTGCAAATAATTCTTTAGAGTATTGGTCTGCAGGAAAGGATTGCACTGCTGACCAGCCTGCATCTATAGTATGTCCACCGTACATAGTTGATTTGTCGTTCGTACCATCTTTGTGCCTGTGATCGTGTTTTAAAGAAAGCCCAGAGCCCGTTTTTGTGATTAGCCAAGTGCGAGATGCATCACTACCTACATGGAAAGGGACTTGAAGTTGACGATCATCACACTTTCTTACGTGCATAATTAATTTCTTATTTGAGAAGGAGTCACTACTAGCGTTATCTACCGTTACCTTTCCTTCAAATGCTTTGTTACACAGCGCTTTAATACTATTAAAAAATGAGTCATGAGTTGCTATCGAAACTAAGGGAGCTTCAGCTGCAGTGGTATAGGTGCTAAATATTATTAGCGGTAAAATCAATTGTTTAAATTTATTCATTAATATCTCCTTTTCTAGATAATATACAGATTTTAAAGCATTCCGTGTAATGGTTTTCGATACGTTGTACTGATCACACGCCTAACGGGATATAGATGATGAGTGAATTTGCTAAAAATTAGTGATTTTAACTAAAGCTTAATTCCTTTTCGGTAAAGAGAATAAACACATAACTCTAACGTTTTGTATTTATTGATTTAAATAACTTGGCACTGTCTTTGATTGTATTTAAGCAAAATAGAGATTTAAATAAAGGACTTTAAAATGAAAACTACTTTAGCTACGGCAGTATTATTTGTATGTACTTCTACACTTGCTCATGACACTTCTTGTGATGCAGATATTCATGGTGGCGTTTCAATTCAACAAAACGTTATTGAATTTAGCCAACATAACAAACCGTTATATAAAATTGTTGAAGACCAATTTTTGTATGTTAAAGGAGAAGAGATTTCTCTTGATAATAGCCAGCAAGCATTAGTTAGTCAGTACTCAAAAAGTATTAAAGCCGTTGTGCCACAAGCTAAACAAGTAGCATTGGAAGGCCTTGATTTAGCAGTTGAAGGCGTTAATATGGCATTCAATGAGTTGCTAGGTAGTGGCAATAATGTAGGACATGATTTAACCAACTCGCTTAATGATATTCGAGAGGAAATTAACCAAAACCTTTCATTGGAAAATGGACTTTATGTTGATGAAAATGGAATTGATGGCGAAAACTTAATCGGGGAAGAGTTTGAAGAACGTATAGAAGCAGTCATGGAAGAAGCAATTAAAAATTCTATGGGCTCATTGTTGATTGCAGTTGGACAAGAAATGATGTTTTCAGGTGGTGATATGGAAGCATTCGAGACAAGAATGGAAGCATTTGGACAACGTATCGAACATGAAATGGAAACTAAAGGTGAAGCGTTGGAAACGAGTGCTAATGCAATCTGTAGCGCTTTAGTCGAGATAGATAAACTTGAAAACAGAATGGTTGATGAAATTGAAGCGATGGCAGATTTTAACTTATTGACCGTAAGCTATGATAGTCACGACAAAATATAGTCGTTACGTATAACAGTTTCGAAAAGGTCACATTTTGTGTGGCCTTTTTTCTTGCTAGCATTCGCATCTACAGTGTTAGAATAGTACTTTAATCATTTTAATGTCATCGCCAATGCACGCTGTCCAAGCTTTGTATCAATACCGAAAAAGTATTAGCACTAAACCTTTTAATGCCAGAGGCAATAAGGTTGTTCGGTGCGAACAATGCAGAGTGTCTGTAAGCCATTGTATTTGTCATTTAGTGCCTACAGCTGACAGTAACGTCGGTTTTCTGCTGTTAATGTATGATACTGAAGTTTTAAAGCCTAGTAACACCGGGCGCTTAATAGCCGATATATTTAAAGACACCTATGCTTTTTTATGGTCAAGAACTAACCCGGAACCATCGCTAGTTAAACTGCTAGAAAGCGAACAGTGGCAGCCGTTTATCGTTTTCCCTCAGGAATATGTCAATGAAGGGCGAGTCGTTTATATCAACAATCTACCGGAACTATCAAGTGTAGCAAGCACGCAGACTGGTTCATCAATAGTTAAGCGGCCACTATTTGTTCTGCTTGATGGCAGTTGGCGAGAGGCGAGGAAAATGTTTAGAAAAAGCCCATACCTCGATAAATATCCGGTCGTATCTTTTAATCCTAGTAATCAACAAACTGCCGAACATGGGCAATATATACGTGACTCTGTTAAAGAGAATCAGTTGGCAACAGCTGAAGTTGCTGCAAAGATGCTCGCGATAGCTCGAGAGAATGATAATGCAAAGCTGCTCGCTACTTGGTTTGATGTATTTAACTACCAATATCAACTTAGTGTTTGCCAGACCAATAAAGGTGATGAAAATGCTTTATCTCGATTAGCATTATTGAAAAGCAGTAGAGAAAACGAACGATGATTGAAACACCAAGGTTAACGATAAGGCCGGTCACTTTCGATGATGATGAATTCATTCTAGCATTACTTAATGAACCTGATTTCATGGAAAATATTGGGGACAAGGAGGTTAGGAGTGCTGCAGACGCAAGAGTTTATATGAAAGAAGGGCCACTTGCATGTCAGCATCAGCATGGTTTTAGTTTAATGACGGTCAGTTTAAAAAGTGGCGAGCAAATAGGCTTGTGTGGGCTACTAAAACGTGACGAACTAAAGCATCCTGATTTAGGTTATGCTTTCTTGTCACGCCACTACCGTAAAGGTTATGCCTATGAAGCTGCTCAACAGGTATTAGCCCACTTTAGAAAAATTAGGCCTATACTTGCCACGACGAGTGGATCGAACTTCGCTTCTCAGCAATTGCTGCTAAAACTTGGATTTCATCAAGAAGTGCCTACCGCGCAGCAAAAACAGCAAAATACTAGGACGTTTATTTTATTGGCCAGTGCTTGACGGATTTAGCAATCCTTGCTGACTTGCAGCAAGATGTTTCAGGTACTGCCAGACCGTTTCAACTCTTGAAAGCCGTTTAATTTCCGGATGAGTGACTAACCAAAAACTTCGGCTAATCGTGATTTGTTCGGGTAATATTTTCACCAATTCAGGATCTTTATCGGCAAGAAAACAAGGGAGAATACCCACGCCAAGGCCTGATTTTATCGCGTTATATTGGCTAATAATACTAGTGCTTTGAAAAGTAGGTATGATGTTTTCGCTTAAGTCTTTTAAATACGCGAGCTCCTGAGTAAACAAAAGATTATCAACGTAGCCGACCCAGCTCTGTTCAGCTAATTCACTGACGTGTTTGATTTTTTTTAGAGCTTTTGCATGATGTTTATTGGCATAAAGTTGAAGTTTGTAATCGGTAAGTTTGTTCACGATCATTGATGTACTTTTAGGGCGTTCGACCGCTATCGCTATTTCTGCTTCGTTGCGACTAATTTTAACATCACGGGCGAAATGTAATAGATCGATTTGAATTTTAGGTGCTTGTTCACATAAAGGCATTAAATTCGGAGCAATAAAAAAGTTACCAAAAGCTTCTGTGACACCAATTCGCACCTTTCCTGAATTATCCGCATTATTTTGCTTGATATCACTAAAGGCTACTTGTGCGTCTTGCTCCATTCGTCGAGCGGATCTGACTAATACTTTGCCATCTCCAGTCAGTTGATGCCCATCAGTCGTTCTTTCAAATAACTGTGTAGCGAGTTGTTCTTCTAATTTATGCAATCGCCGAGACACGGTCGAGGTATCCATCGACAAGCGCTTAGCGGCCTCAGATAATCGCTCTGTTCGAGCAACTTCCAAAAATATCTTTATATCGTCCCAATTCATCAAATTATTTTAGCATTAAATACAGTGGCTTGCATATACGCAATATGTATTGCATTTTTGCATCTTGTGTAAGGGGGTTACTAAGACTACCTTAACCCCATTATTGACTAAAATAGCTATCCGAGCCTTCGGAATAACGACTAAGAGGTTTACAAATGAGCATCAAAGAGATCCCGTTAATCATTGACGGAAAAAGAGTTCAATCTAAGTCAACACAATGGTTGGACGTATTAAACCCTGCGACGCAAGAAGTTGTTGCACGAGTCCCTATGGCAACTAAAGAAGAAGTAGACGCCGCTGTTGCTTCAGCTAAAGAAGCCTTTAAAACCTGGTCTAAAGTGTCGCTTACCAACCGTATGCGCATTATGCTTAAGTTTCAAGAGTTAGTTAGAGCCAATACTGCAGAGATTGCCGAATTAATTACCGAAGAACATGGTAAAACATTGCCTGATGCTGAAGGTGAAGTAGGGCGCGCGCTAGAGGCGGTAGAGAATGCTTGTTCCATTACTCGTTTACAACTGGGTGAAATGGCTAACAATGCGGCAACGGGTGTTGATGTTTACACCTTGAATAAACCTTTAGGTGTAGGGGTTGGCATTACCGCGTTTAACTTCCCTGTTATGTTACCAGCATTCATGTTTCCACCGGCAGTAGCTTGCGGAAACACCTTTGTACTGAAACCTTCAGAGCAAGATCCTTCATCGACGCTTCGTTTTGTTGAATTGGCAATGGAAGCAGGTATTCCGCCAGGCGTGCTAAATGTTGTCCACGGTGGACCTGACGCGGTTAACCAATTACTTGAGCATGATGATGTTAAAGCCGTTTCATTTATTGGCTCTACGCATGTAGGTACTCACGTATACAATCATGCCAGCAAACACGGTAAACGCGCTCAAGCAATGATGGGTGCGAAAAACCATATGGTTATTATGCCAGATGCAAATAAGAATCGAGCAATCAATGATTTATTAGGTTCAGCTTTTGGTGCTGCTGGCCAGCGTTGTATGGCTAACCCTGTGACTATCTTAGTTGGGGAAGCTCGCAACTGGTTACCTGAAATTGCAGAAAGAGCTAAGCAGATGAAGATTGGCCCTGGTACTCAACGCGATGCAGATTTAGGTCCTGTGGTATCACCGCAAGCTAAAGCTCGTATTATTAAGTTACTAGATTCGGGTGTCGAGCAGGGTGCAACGCTATTAGTTGATGGCCGAAACTGTGAAGTGGAAGGTTATCCAAATGGCAACTTTGTTGGTCCAACTATGTTTTCTAATGTCACTGCCGATATGGACATTTATACGCAGGAAATTTTCGGTCCAGCACTGTGTGTCTTAGAAGCTGAAACATTGGAAGAAGCGATTGAAATTATCAACGCGAACCCGAATGGAAATGGCACTTCGTTATTTACCTCGTCTGGATGGGCAGCTCGTAAATTTGAAAATGATATTGATGTTGGTCAAATTGGTATTAATGTACCAATTCCTGTTCCGGTAGCTTATTTTAGCTTTACGGGTTCAAGAGCATCTAAATTGGGTGATTTAGGACCAAATGGTAAGCAAGTGATTAGCTTTTGGACACAAACTAAGTCTGTCACTGCTCGTTGGTTCGAACCAGACCATCAAGATGGTCAACAAGTTCATACCACGATAAGCCTGAAATAAGCCTGTTTGTTAAAACGACTAAATAAAAAACGCCACGTTAATGTGGCGTTTTTTGTTTATAGCAATTATACCGATTAGCTGCTAATACGGTCGAGTAAAGCTTGTG
>PJEL010000807.1_pt1 | contig 35333 bp, 16 predicted proteins | sample 1853271 | NCBI WGS metagenome assembly PJEL01 (sample SAMN08108733, study PRJNA415343) | Invertebrate metagenome, whole genome shotgun sequencing project. | host: Globobulimina | place: Sweden: Gullmar Fjord | collected 2015-08
TGGCCGCCATCTACCTCAGCTGGGTTGGCGCCCGGTGGGGTGCCACGACGTTCGGGGTCGAGCTCCTTCGCGACGTTCAGGGCGCCGGAGTGCTGCTGGAAGAGTCGCGTCGGCTCATGTGCGCGCCGACTCGGTGTCATCGCCAGAGATCGCGGCCGGGCGGCGGCAGATCGATGCGCTCTGAACGGCGCCACCAAGCGGATCGGCGTGCCCATTCGGTATGTCGACCACGAGGAGGAAATCGAGGCCGATCGAGACATGCTGCCGTTCGAATACGGGAGCCTCGAAACACGCCTCGAGATCCTGGAGAGCGCACTGCAGCGGTATCCCAAGAACGCCCGAGACGCCCTCATCACCGAGGTGTATCTCCACGACACGCTGTGGGACGGTGACTACGAATCGACGCGCCCAACCGTCGCAGGCTCCGGTTGTGCCCCTCGAAACTTCACTTTAAGTGACGCACTGCGTGCGCCACACCTGAAATGACTCCGACATGTTCGCCGCACAAGTACCGTCGAAACTTCGTTTAGACGGTACGTTGTGGTCGACCATGCTCGGAATGGGGCGGCTTCGCTTCGTGCGACCGCGGCAGCGTTCGACTCTCCGCAAACATGGTGGCGTGGTCCGTACATCACGAGATCGGACACATGGCTTGGTGCATGGCGCCGGAGATTCACGAGCGATGGGAAGCCATCAGCGCCGGCGAGCCGAGAATGACCGTCGATGACGCATTCGCCCAAGAGGGGCCCAGCACGCCACCCGGACTCTTCGAAAGCGGCTTTCTCACTGCCTATGGCTCTACGCGCCCCCGCGAGGATTTCTGCGAGTTTGCGGCGATGGCCTTCGCCCAGCCGAAGCGTCTGGACAACCTCGCGGGCCGTCACGACCGCATTCGCGAGAAACGCGATCTCCTCGTGGACACCTACTACACCGTCGATCCCAACTTCGAGTTCTTCGGCGAATAGACCCATCGGGGCGAGCCGGCGCACAAAGCAGAAGCGGGCGTTTTGCGTTGCCGTGTGGGGCTGGAGTGGGCACCATGAGGCATGGTCTGGCTCCTGGCAATCCTCGCGACATCCGCGCATGCTCACGTGGGCGAAGATGCCGTGACCACGCTCGATACCGCCGTGCAAGTCCTGGTCGATCGAGCTGACCGGAGGCCCACGGACCCCGCCACGATCTACCAACAGGACTGCCTGCGTGCCGTCGCCCTGGCCGCGGTCGATCTGCGCAAGAGAGCGCATCACGCGGACCTCGAGATGGAACTGGCCCGCCGTCAGGGGGACATCGGAGAGGCCAGGAAGCATCTCGAGACCATCGGTGCCGCGGTCTACTGGACCGGCGAGCTCATGGACTACAGCGAGGACGTCTGCCCGGCCGCTTTCTCGGCGATTCATGGCCTTCATCGTGCTCGACCTCGGATTCCTGAGGCGGCCTGGGGGTGTGGTTTTCATCCTGACTATGAGCTCACTTTTGCAGACTCCGAGCGCCTCGATCCGGTCGAGATCTTCGATTCGTTCGAGCTCGATCTGACGCTGGTTCCGTATCCGCTTCCGACATGTCAGATCATCAGACCCGCTTCCCGAGAGATCCGGCCCGTGCCGCCCACCGATGAGCACCGGGTCGTCGAGGCCCTGCTCCGCATCCAGACTCAGTCCGCCCGTGTGGTCGCTCTCGATGCACGTCTGGAGCGCGCTGGCGACGAGGCCGACTGCGTTCACTGGTGGCTGTGGGATGAGCTGTCCATCTATCGGCGAATAAAGGAGATTTCCGCGGATATGATCCTACACTGGCCGGAGGGCCGCGATGCCGCCCTTCGGGATGCGGACTCGATCATCGCGATCGTCAGATCCGGCGCTCCCGCCTCGGAGGTCTGTCGCTAGACCCGTTGCATACTGGCTTCCAGGTCCAGCCACCGGGAGGGCTCTAGCGCCGTGAAGCTCGCGCAGTAGAACGCGAAGTCCACCCAGCCGGTGAAGATCTCCTCGTCGTCGACAACGAGAACCACGCAGGTCTCGTCGGCCATGATCCTTGTCACCCGACTCCAGCAAGACGCATCGACCCGGCCAACCCGCGGCGAGGTTCTCCATGTGGGCGCGGGTGTCCTCTTCCCAGTCCTCTCCGAGGGATTCGGAGACCACCGCCTCCTCCAGCACCGCGGCCAACGTCGACCAGATCGGCTCGCCAGACGCAGACCGACAAACCGGCATTCCGTTCGGCCAGCACTCGGCTGTGGCAAGCCAGCTGTGCAAACGCTCCAGGGATGTCACCGCCTCTCGAGGGCCTCCCATCACTTCGCTGAATAGCTCCTCGATGGTGCGGAAGTCGCCTTTCATGCCAGGTTCTCAATCATTCGAGTGGCGTTCCGATGCCCCGAACATAGGCGAAGTAGAGGACGTATTCGGCGCGGCCGTCGCAGAGGTCGTTTTTGCCCGCCAGTTGGCCCGCGCGGACGTCCAGACCGCCGAGCTCCTGGCACAAGTGAGCCTCTAACTCCGGAACCCCCCAAACCACATTGTCGTACGAGGTGGGAAAGGGGGTGTCGTTCTCGTTGGCCGAGTGTACAAAGACGGCGTCTTGGCCCGCGTCGTTGCGCTCCAGGAAGAACCAACACTGGAAGTCGCCGGGGTAGTCGTCCATCGCTGCGGTAATCTTCAGGTAGACCTGGCACAATGCCTTGAGGTGCTCCCGCCGATAGCTCCACTTCAGGTTGCCCCAGCCTGGCCAGTCTGCGTGATAGTGCCAGTGGTCCCACCAGTCATCGGCCTGTGGATGGAAGGGGAAGGCGGCGGCCTTTTGGTGTACGCCACGGAAGTAGCGCTTCTTTCCCCTGAACGCCTTGGCAGGGGCGTTGTGGCGATTCGGTGGAAACAGTATCATCTGTACCACTACCTCGCGATAGCGTGATGGTCACGCGTGTCATGGCGCTGACCGATCGCCAGGCATCAATCGCCATGCCAGGCCGGGGTAACAGCGACGCAGATACCTGTGTCTCAGGCTCGGCGTCAGCCTGGCGGGGCGTCGCGCCAAATGGGCTACAAAGGTCTGATATGGATAGCCTGGCCTTGGCCTGGAGGTAACAACGTACAGCGTTACCGAGCTGCGAGGACGGCCGGCGATATCCCTCCTTCACCTCACAAAGGAGTGAACGATGTACAAGTCTTCGATAATTGCCTCCCTCGCGCTGACCCTGTCGGGTACTGCATATGCCCAGAACGCCGGAATCGTCGGAGATGGGCTGGGCTGCAACTATGCAACGCTGGCTATCGCCGTGAATGCGGCGTCCGACGGCGACGTGATTGTCGTGCCCAAGAACACGACAACGACCGCTTGGCTCTCCATTGTCACCAAGGACGTCACGATTGCAAATGGTACGGCGAACTGCTCGGCCGAGGACACCGCTGCGTGGTCTCGCGCGACGCTCGTAGCTTCGGCTGGGCACCGTATCGGCACGATTCGGTCCGACGTGACGATCCGGAACTTGAAGGTGCGAGATGGCTCGGCCTCCGCCGACACGGGAGGCCTGTTCCTGGTCAACTTCGGCGGAGACCTCACGATCAACAACTCGGACCTGTCGAATGGACACGCCAAGTGGGGCGGAGCTTTGGCCGTGGCCACTGACTCGTCGGTCACGGTCGATGGTTGGTCGTCGATCTTCGACAGCGATGCGGACAGCGAAGGCGGTGCCATCTGGATCGGAGGGGGCGGAGTCGTCACGCTCGCGGACACCGCAAACATCGGTGGCGAGGGGGGCAACCTCGCGGACGAAGGCGGCGGCGTGTACATCGACCACGGCACGCTGGAGATGACGGACAACAGCAAGATCACCTCGAACTCGGCCTCCAACCAGGGCGGTGGCGTGGCGATGCGGCACGAGGACTCCCTCCTGAGCCTCACCGACTATGCACAGATCGGCGACAGCTTCCTGGATGGAAACAGTTCGGCCGGCGACGGAGGTGGAGTGCACGTGTCGGGCGGCACGGTCGAGCTGGCAATGGACTCTTCGATCCTGAACAACAGCGCCTTTGGTCGTGGCGGCGGAGCCTTCCTCGAGATCGAGAACAACTTCGTTCCGGCGCCGAGCATCTCGTTCTCGGGGAACGCGGACATCAACTCGAACACGGCGTTGACCGGGGGTGCTGGACTGGCCCTGCGAGATGGCAGCATCGCGGACCAACCCCGAATCATCGGCAACGTGAGCAGCGTGGGAAAAGGAGGAGGCATCCTCGTCACCGGCGATGCGACGGTGCTGGGTGGGCTGGTCTCGGCCAACGATGCGTTCTATGGCGGTGGAGTAGCGATGGTCACCGCCGAGTCGGGCGACCTCGCTTCGTTCGAGGATGTGTGGGTCAAGGACAACACGGCCGGGTTCGGCGGCGGGTACTACACCGACAGCGGCAAGCTTCGGATCCTCGGGACAGGCGGGACGTCGGACTGCGACAATCGGGATGCGCCGGCGGTCAACAAGTACTGCTCGGAGATCCGACAGAACTTCAGCAGCCTGGGTGGCGCCTTGATGACCAGCGGTGAGGTCGACGTGGTGCGCACCGCGGTCATGGGCAACGACGCGACGCTGTCGGATGCCATCGAAGTGCTCTCCGGCGGAGACGTGGTGCTCGCGAATGCGCTGGTGGCCAACAGCGGTGGAACTGGGGATACAACCGAGGTGATCGCGGTATCCTCCGGTGGTGAGCTCAATGCGATGCACGCCACCGTGGCCAGCAACAGCCCGACGGATGGCGTGCTCTTCGAACTCGGGAGCACCGGCTCGTTCCGCCGCAGCATCATGTCCAGCAGCGGCGGCCTCGAGATTGAGACGTCCGTGGTGGGCCGCTCCGCGCTATCCGTGGAGTGCTCGATGTTCGGCGGCACAATCACCGGGCCGTGGACGGGCTCGGATGTGGAAGAGAACACCGCGCCTGGATTCGTCACGACAGCCCGTGGGAACTTCCGGCTCGACTCGTCTTCGAACGCGGCCAACAAGTGCAGCATCGGGCTCAATCAGGACCTGGACGGGGACCCGCGGGCCGCCAACTACGATCGGGGTGCCTTCGAGGCTCAGTAGCTCACAGGGTCCTCTTCCTCGGCTTCGGCGCCGGGGGAGGGGGCTTCCAGGAGTCGGCGTCGACGATCAACGCGCGCAGGCAGATCTCGTCGTGGCGGCCCGGCTCGTGAATGTCGGCCAGATCCCGCACTTCTCCTGGATACCTGGCGCGTCGACTCCTCCAGGCCCGCTCTCGGTTGCCGTCGTCAGGCTCGGTCTCGGCGAAGAGCGTGAGGAGATCGAGCCACTTGTCGCGGGGGCTCTTGGCCTGTGCTTCAGCTTGCGTGGAGCCGTCCAGGAGCTCCTCGGCCAGCTTCTGACCCCGCTCGATGCCGTCCTTGATGACGTCGCTGCCCCGGGTCCAGGCGGCCTGGAGATCGTCGGACTCGACCAGCTGTTGGCCCCGCTCGATGCCGTCCCGAAGCATCTCTCCGCCCTTCTCGAAGGCGGACAGCAGCTGACCGGCGAAGGTGCCCTCCTGCTCGATCTTCGCGTCCTGGTTGTCTTCGGCTCGGGCGACTTGTTGGCCGCAGCCGTCGCAGACATAGACGTTCTCGGCGCTGAAGTTGGCCACGGGAACGAAGAATGCGGTGGCCGCCTTCACATGGCGGTAGGGAAAGTGCATTCGAGGGGTGTCGCACTTGGTGCAGTGAATGACCCGGTCTTTGCCGTCTTTGATGAGCTCGAGGTTGCCTTTGTATCCGACGATGAACCACATCGATGAAGTCTATCCCGGCGCGCTGGGTGTGACGGGGGACGACGCCGCGCGATAGGCGGAAGCGATGACGGACGGCCTGCGACTAGGCGCATTTGATCTAGTCCACTTCATCGCAAAGGGAGGAGCGGCCGACGTTTGGGCCGGCAAGCATCGGGCTACGGAAACTCCGGTCGCGATCAAGATACTGCGCACGGCCGGGGCAAACCCTGGTTTTGCTCGTCGCTTTGCCTCGGAGGTTCGGGCCATAGCCTCCCTGGACCACCCGCGAGTCACTCGGGTGTTCGACCACGGAGTCGTCGACGCCACCGCGGGGGGAGCATTCGCGGTCGGGAGCCCGTGGCTGGCGATGGAGTACGCCTCGGGGGGCACGCTGCTCGACTGCGGTGCCCTCGGTTGGCAGGTCCTCGACCCGGTGCTGCACGGGCTGCTCGCGGCACTGGCCCACGCCCATGCCCGAGGGGTGATCCACCGCGATCTGAAGCCGCCGAACGTCGTTCTCGCGGGGCCGCTCTTCGGTGAGCCGGGGGCGGAGGCCGGGTCGCTGGGTGGGACTGCGAAGCTCGCGGACTTCGGCATCGCCCGCCTCCTCGCGGACGCCGGAGAAGAGGTCGCGATCGGCACTCCGGCCTACATGGCGCCCGAACAGATCGAGCGGCGGTGGCGAGACATCGGACCGTGGACGGACCTGTATGCGCTCGGGTGCATGTGCCATGCGCTGATCATCGGAAAGCCTCCGTTCCAGGGCTCCAATGTCGCGATGGTCTGCGCGCGACACCTGCACGCACCGCCGCCGCCGCTGCCCACTCCGGAGGGCTTCCCCGATGGCTTCGCCGCGTGGGTCGGCCGGATGCTGTCGAAGCGACCAGAGGACCGCTTCCCGAGCGCCGCGGAGGCGATGTTCGCGCTGGATGAACTCTCGGCGCCCAGGGCTCGTTTTGTGTCGGCCAGCCGGGCGACGGCTCACACAGAGGCGTCGGTGACACCGCTGTCGGGCGTCGGCCTCGGACTGCACGATCTGCGGGTGCTGCCGTGCGTCGGTCGGACCGGAGAGCTGCGGGCGCTGTGGGAGGTGTTGCTCGACGCAGAGCGGGCGAGGAGTCAGCGGGTGGTCCTGATCCGCGGGCCGTCGGGCGTGGGCAAGTCCAGGGTTGCTCGTTGGCTGTGTGAGTCGGCCTCGGAGCTGTGTGGGGTCACCGTGCTCCGCGCCGAGCACAACCCTCGCGGGGGAGCCACCGATGGAGTGGTCGGAGCGATGGAGCGCCACTTCAGGACTGTGGGCCTCGACCCCGGGGAGATCCCATCGCGGGTCTTGGCTTCGATGGCCTTGCAAGGGCTCGGGGCGGAGGAGGATGGACTGGCGGCCGCGCTGGTCGACGCGGAGGCACTCCCCGACAGAGTCCATCCGCTCATCCACCGACACCTGGCGAAGTTGGCCCACAAACGGCCGGTGGTGTTCTGGGTGGACGACGCACACTGGGGCGAGGACGCCCTCCGCCTGTGCCTGAGCGGTCTGGAGGAGGCGGTTGGACCCGTGGTGTGGGTGCTCACGGTGCAAGAGGAGGCGCTGGCCACTCGCGAGGCGGAGTCGGAGCTGATTCGAGCGCTCGGCGAGCGGGCCGACGTCACCCCACTGCCCCTTGGACCCCTCGGCGTCGGCCATCGAGGCGAGCTCGTGCAGCAGATCCTGGGCCTGGAACCAGAGCTGGCGGGACAGGTGGCGAGCAGGACTGCGGGCAACGCGCTCTTCGCCGTCCAGCTGGTGGCGGACTGGATCGGGCGCGGTCTGCTGGAGCTCGGACCCCACGGCTTTCAGCTGGTGCCCCAAGCCGATGTGGCGCTACCAGCGGACATCGACGAGCTGTGGAGCGGACGCGTCTCGGCGCTGCTGAGCCGGGACTCCAGCTGGCGTCTTCCCCTCGAGATCGCCGCGGTGCTGGGCCTTGAGGTGAGCCTCCTGGAGTGGCGAGATGCCTGTGCCCGAGCCGCGGTGGATCCCGGCGGGCTCGTGGATGCCCTGCTCGCGGAGCGACTGATGGTCGAGGATCCGGATGCCCGCGGGGTGCGCGTCTCCTTTGCCCACGGCATGTTCCGCGAGAGCGTGGAGCGCGTGGCCTCGCAGCCGGCCCATCGCGCCTGTGCGGCGATGCTGGAGGGCCGCTGGGGAAGGGGAGTGGCATCCCGGCGCGGCTGGCATCTCTTGCATGGAGATCGGCCCATCGATGCCCTCGAACCTCTTCTTCGAGGCGCCACCGAGGCCCTGACCGCCGGGTCGCTCGGGCATGCTGAGCACATGTTGCGCGCTCGGGACCAGGTGCTCCAGGACCTGCAGACACCGCTCCCCGCCGAGCAGGCGGACGGCTGGATCGTGCTGGCGGCGCTCCTGCAACGAAAGTCCGGCCACTCCGAGGCGAGGAGGTATCTGAGCGCCGCTCGCGAGCTGGCAAGCGAGCACGGGCTGGTGGCCTGTGAGACCCGAGCGATCACCGCCTCCGCAGAGCTGGCGTGGGCCCAGGGCAACGAGGCTGCTGCCATCGAGCTGGCCCGTGAGGCCGTGCAGATCGCGGGCCACGCTGGACCCCAGGAGTCCGAGGGTGCCCAGATGGCGCTGGTGCGGATCCTGGCTCGAGCCGGGGAAAGCGAGGAGGTGCGCCAGGGAATCTCTTCGGGCCTGAGAGGCGCCGAGGCGGTGCGCGACGAAGACGCCATGGCGCGGTGGGCCGAGCTCGCCGACCTGGTCTCGGCCATGGACCCGGCGCTGGGTCTCGACACGCCACTGCCAGCAGAGAACGCCGAAGATGGATTGCCCGCAGGCACTCGCGTAGGGCGCTACGTCGTGCTCGAATTCCTCGGCAGGGGTGGGAGCGGGGTGGTTCTCGCTGCCTACGACCCGAAGCTGGGCAGGCGAGTCGCGCTGAAGATGCTCGACTTCTCCGAGGACTCCAAGGAGGTTGAGGCTCGCCTGCAGCGGGAAGCGCGCGCCATCGCCCAGGTCCAGCACGCCAACGTCCTGCAGGTCTACGACGTGGGCGCCATCGAGGGACGCCCGTGGGTCGCCATGGAGTACGTCGAGGGGGCTGACCTGGCGGCTTGGCTAGCCGAAAAGCCCAGGTCGGTCGCCAGGATCCTCGAAGTGTTCGTGGAGGCGGGAAGGGGCCTCGCCGCAGCTCACGAGGTCGGCCTGGTTCACCGGGACTTCAAGCCCAGCAACGTCCTGATCGACAACCGAGGTCACGCCCGCGTCCTCGACTTCGGCCTCGCGGTGCGACCCGACGAGCGAGGTGGTGACATCGAGGTCGCCCAGCTCTACGAAGAGACCGGCGGAATCCCGTTGTTGGGATCTCCCCTCACGCGCGCGGGCGCCCTGGTCGGCACGCCGGCCTACATGGCGCCGGAGCGGCTGCGCGGAGGAACCGGAGACGCGCGCGGCGACCAGTTCTCCTTCGGGGTGGCGCTGTACGAAGCCCTGCACGGGCGCCTGCCCTTCGCCGGAGAGGCCGTCATCGACCTGGTCGACGCCATCGAGACCGGACCCTCCCGCTCCGTCGAGCTCAACGTGCCCGCCTGGCTCGCCCGTGCCACTTCCCGCGCTCTCAGCGCGGATCCGGCGGATCGTTTCCCGAACATGCACGAGCTCTGCGATGCCCTGGAGCGGCGAAGAGCAAAGCGGCGGCGGACCCTCGCGCTGCGGCTCGGGGCATTGGCTCTGGTTCTCGTCACGGCCTTCGCGCTCTTCCGGCCGGGGGAGCTCACCATCTCCCCGACGAACGACGGTGCGGTCGTCCAAGCCGACGCCATCCACCTCGACGGCAAGCCCGTCGATCCGCAGGCCAAACGCCACCGCCTCTGGCCTGGCAAGCACGAGGTTCGGGTCGAGGCGGCCGGCTACTACGACGCCGAGGTCCTGGTGACCGTGCGCCGTGGAGGCGTGCACACCGTGCCAGTTCCCATGACTCACGAAGAGGCGTCGATCAGCGTGCAGGTCCATCCCAGCAGCGCGCGCATCTCCGTCGACGGCGTCGATCACGGCTCTCGTCTGAATCGCCTCTCGGTGCCGAGTGGACCGCACCAGATCGTAGTGCAGCACTCTGGCTACTACCGGGATCGCTTCGATTGGGAGGCCGCCGAGGGAGATCACCTCGAGCGGACCGTCGCCCTGCAAGAGGCGATCGCCTGGTCTCAGCCGGGCACGGGCACACCGGCTCTTGGCTGGTGGATCGGAGACCTCACCGGCGACGGCAGGGAAGAGCTCGCCCACCGCAGCTTTGGCACCTTTACCGTCTACGATCCGTGGGAGGAAGACACCCTGTTCAAGCTCCGGCTCGGTCCCAACCTGGGCAGTGTCTTTGTCGCGGACGGCGACCAGGACGGGATCTCCGAGGTCTTTGCGCTCTACGGCACGAGCAAGCGCGCCTGGCTGGAGTCCTGGAGCCTCCAGCCCGAGGGTGCACAGCTGCGCTGGACGGTGGACCTGCCGCCCGCGGAACGAGACACCGTGCGCCGCTGGCCACCCCGGGCGGATCTGGACGGAAACGGCACGTTAGATGCGGTGATCGGTGGTTTTGGAGGGGACAGCATCCTCGCCTTGGACCTCGTTTCGGGAGAGGAACTCTGGCGCCGGCGCCTCCCCGAACAGGTCTCGGTGGTCAGCGTGGCCGGAGATCGGGTCGTCGTTGGCACCGCCTCGGCTACGACGGCGTTCACCCACTCCGGGATCGTCTCCTGGACCGCTCCCCTCGCCAGCCTGCCGAGGTCGGGGGGCAAGTTCGGCACGGTGGGCGGTTTCTTCTCCCCTGCCTCCGAGCGAGATCTGGACATCCTCTGGTCCGCGGAGCTCGATGGGAGCCCAGGTCTAGAGCTTCTTTTGCCTGGACTGAGGGGGGAGGAGGAGGTCTTGAGAGCCGTGGACCTGGCCGATGGACTCCTGCTCTGGGAGGTCCCCCACACGGGTCACATTCCCCGGCGACGGCAGGTCGCCGATCTGAACGGTGATGGCCTCGACGACGTGCTCGCCTTGTCGGGGGAGACCTGGCGGGGAATCGACGGTCGGACCGGAACAAGCCTGTGGGAGCTGTCTGAGGCCGACACCCTCTTGATCTGGGCGGACAGAGTCCTGCAGCGCGACGACACCGCGCTCACGGTGCGCGACCCAGAGACGGCTGAGATCCTGGCGACCACGCAGATCCCTCCGGTGGCCGGAGAGCTGGGTCTCGTCGATCTGGACGCCAACGGTACGGTGGAGCTGCTGGTTCCGACCCGAGAGGCCCTGCTCGTGTTCGGTCCCGACCTGACGGCGATTCGAACCCTCGACCTGGACCCCTCTGGCAACGCGGTTCGCATCGGCACGCCCGCGGACCGGAACGGGGATGAGTATCCCGAGGTGCTGCTCGACCAGGCCGGGCCCCTGGTGTTCTCCGACAGCAAGGTGGTGTGGCGTATCCAGGGCTGGGACGGCTTCCGAGCGGCCCCCGTGGCCGGAGACTTCGACGGCGATGGAGCGATGGAGCTCGCGGTCTTTGGTCCGCTCTCGGATCTGGACGGACTGCACCTCCTCGATGCACGCACCGGACAGACACTGTGGGCGGCCGCCCAGAGTCGCGTGATTCGCAAGCCGGTGCTGGTCGGATCTGGCTCCGACCTACAGCTGGTCGCGGCCGGACACTCCGGAGCTGCCTTCTACAGCCTGGCACGTCGCGAACAGCTGCACAGCTTCAAGACGCTCCGCAACTACGGTTCCCCCGTCGTCATGGACCTCTCTGAGGACGGCAAGCCCGAGGTCCTGATCGCGACCTGGCCCGAGAACGCGGAAGTGGTTGCCTATGACCTGGCGAGCGCCGAGAAGGTCGGGTCGGCTCCACTGTCTTTTGGAGCCTGGTCCGAGCCGATTCGCGCCGAGCTGGGAGATGAAGCCGTAGTGATCGTGCCGCAGATGACCGGCGAGATCTCGGCCTTCACCGACGATCTCGAGCCGGCGTGGGAGGTGATGTTGCCCGGTGAACACCTCGTTTTCCCAGCTGCAATCGCCGACCTCGACGGCGACGGATCCGACGAGCTGCTCACGGCGACGAGCGAGGGCGTGTTCTGTGTGTCGCTGCGCGAGCGGGCCGTGCTCTGGAGCGTGCCCGGCATCGCCTCGTCCATCGGAACGAGAGTGGTCGTGAGTCAGACACCCGCCGGGACCGGTATCTTCGTGGGCTCACCCGCGATCCCCGGCGTGGTGCGGCTGGATACCTCGGGCAAGGAGGTCTGGCGTTCCGAGGTCGGCTCCGGCAACGCGGTGACGGTCACCGACCTGGACGGGGACCGACGGCTCGAGGTGCTGTTTGGTGCCCACGACGGCCAGGTGTTCGCTTTGGACGGTGATACTGGCGAGGTTCTCTGGCGGCACATGACCACTCCCGGTCACCAGGTCGAGGCGCCTCCACTGCCGGTGGACATCGACGGCGATGGCGTCAGCGAGATCGTGGTCGGAGGCTGGGATCGGTCCCTGCGCCTCCTCAGGAATCGACCGAGCCGCTGAGCGTCGTGATTGTGGGACATTCTGGGACAGGTTCCGCTCCACCAGGTCCCTAAGCTCTGAGTGTGCACTCCTCGCACGCTCTAGTTTTTGTTTTTGGAGCTTTATATGCAGACGCTCGACGAGGCGACCCACCGGTCCGCCTCCTTGATCGCGCGCGATCGTTCCGACCAGGAAGAGACCACTCAGGTCGCCCCCGGAATCTCCCTCGCTCCGCCGGATCTGGCCGCCGTCGGGGCGGTCTTCGGAAACACGGAGATGCTCGCCGCAATCGTCGGCGCCACCCACCTGACGGATGAGGTGTACGCAGCCCTCGACCGCGAGTCGAACGTCTCGATGCAGGAGAGGCTCACCAGAGACCAGCCCACCTGGCGGGTGCCCGAGACCCTGCCAGACGCCCTGGGCGAGACCCTTGTCGACGCGGGGGAGGACGGTGTGGATGGTCTGGAGCGCGGCCTGGCCGAGGGCGTGGAGACGGCCGCGCAGATCGCGAGCGAAGAGGAGGAAGAAGGCAGTAAACCGGAGGCCCAACCCGAAATCGTCGAGCCCGAGGTCGGTGTCGAGCAGCCCATGCTCGAGATGCCAGGATCGCTGGACGCGCTCAAACAGCAATGGTCGACCACGATTGTCTCCAACCGGAGCAGCGAGCGAAACAGGACGAATCAACGCACTTCTCGTCATCTCCGTGCGTCTGGAGCCGTCGAGGGAACGGCCCTGGGCGCCATGGTCTCCGTGAGCACACAGGAGCAGCGGGCGGGAGAGGACAACAAGGACAAGACCTGCGGGACCCTGGCAAATGGCCCCGAGGAGGGGGAACTCCGTGAGCTCGCTCTCGGCCCGGTCGAACAGCCCCAGGAAGAGGTCAGCGACCCCGCACCGGCAGAGCCGCAGCCGCTCGTCGAGTCTCTACCCGAGACGCCGGCCCCCCTGCTCGAGACAGAAGCGACGCCGGACGGCAGCTTGGTCCCGGACCCGACGATCGAATCCCAGCCAGGCCTCGAGGGCGAGACCGAGGAAGGACAACAGCCGCGCGAGGGCGAGGAAGGAACCGAGACCGCCGAGGAGACAGCTCCGACCGAGGAAGAGCTGCCCGTCGAGGAGGAGGTCGCCGCGCCACTCGAGACTGCTACTCCCGACGCGGTTGCTGAGCCGCTCGCGCAGGGACCGACGCCTCAGAACGACCCCATGGATCCCGTGGAATCTGGCCTCGAACCCGCAAGTGAAGAGGTGCACGCCGCAGCCATCCCCGTCGACGAGATCGCGCTGAGTGAGACCGAAGACCTCGAAGCGGTGGAGCTGCCCTGGGACGAGGACCGGGTGCGAGCCCGGAACGAAGAGCGTCTCGAGTACTTGACCTGGGAGGTCGAGATGCTCGAGGAGGAGCTGACGGATCGCCGGGAGACCGTCGAAGAGTCCAGGGCCGTCCTGCAGGAGTCCAAGGACGAGGACCGCCGCGATCGGCAAGACGCGCGAAAGAAGACAGAGAAGGAGAAGAAGGAGCGAAAGAAGCAGAAGCAGAAGAGCAAGAAGGCCGCCAGCCGGCGCGGAGCAGAGACGACCGAGCCCAGCAAGCGCACCACGGCCGCAAACGCCGACCTCGTCGAGGACCAGAGGCTGCTGGACGCGCTGCAGGACGACTTCGACAGCGCCTCCGCCGAACTCGGTGAGCTCGAGCAGGAGCTCGCCGAGCCCGAGCAGGATGGTGGCGGCGGTGGCGGAGGAGGCGGTGGCGGTGGCGCCCCTCCACCTCCCGAAGACCCTCCCCTGGAAGAATTGGCAGCGTTGGACGCCGAGGCCGCCGCTCAACAGGCGGGTCTAGAGCTGGAGGCCGCTGTTGCCGGCGAAGATCTGGAGAGCAGCGCGGCCGACCAGCTGGCCGAGATCGAGGCGAGGGACTCCGCTCTGGCGGCCAAGCTCGACGTCGCCGACGCCGGACAGTTCGCGGATCTGGCGACTGCCGAAGGGGAGAGGCAGGCAGGACTGGACGCGGACTACGCCTCGAACGCCGCCGCTATCGAGGCCCGTGGCGCCGACGTCGATGTGATCGCCGCCGATGCCGCTGCGGCCGAAGCCGAGCTCGACGGTGAGCTCGCAACCGAGGCCGCGGCTGTCCAGGCTGAGCTCGCCGCCGCCGCCGAGACCGCGGCCGCGGCGACGGCAACCGCCATCGCTGCCGTCGAGCAGGTCGCAGCGACGGAGGCCGCTACCCTGCGCAAGGCCTTCAAGGGAATGGCCGTCGAGGTCGTGGCGTCCGGAGAGGCCGCCGCCAAGTCGACCCTCGCGGCCGCCGACTCCGATGCCGACGCCGTGGAGTCCGAGGCCGATTCGCGGGCCGACTCCGTCGAGTCCTCCGCTGGAGACGATCCCGAGGATCAGTCCTCCGCCGACGCCGAGGCCGACAAGATCCGCCAGAAGGGCAGGGCAGAGGCCAGCAAGATCCGCCAAGAAGGCCAGGAAGAGGCCAACCGCGAGCGCCAGGTCGCCCAGAAGGCAGCCAAGGCTCTGATCGCCGAGGGCGAGGCCGCGGCGACTGCGATCGAGCAGCAGGCCGTCGACGCGGCTGCCGCGCTCACCGCCGAGCTGGATCTGGCCACCGCCGAGCTGGCGACGCTGTCCGAAGAGGGGGCGGTCCAGGCGCTGGCGGATCTGGCAGCTCTGCAGGCCTCTCTGGATAGCTGGGCCGCGGACGCCGTGGTGCAGGTTCAGGCCGCCGCCGCCACCGCCACCGAGTCTCTCGATGTCTCCTATGCGGCTGCGACGGCCAGCCTGCAGTCCAGTGCCGCCGCTGCCGAGTCGGTGGCGGCCACGGCGATCGAAGCACAGCGGGACGAGCTCGGGACCCACGCCGAAGACGCCATGGCCTCGACCGACGCCGATCTCGAAGCTGGCCATGCCGCACTGGAGACCTCTCTGATCGCTGCGCAGTCAGATCTGGCTGCGACAAACGATGCGGCGCGAGCGGATCTGGTCGACCAGGCCGCCGACGCTTCCTCGACCCAGGCGGCGCTGGACCTCGACGCGGTCTCGGATCTGGTGGCCCTCGACGAGACCCTGACCGCGTTGTCCGACGATGAGCTGACGACGCGCGGCGATGGCGATCCGCCCGCTCCGGAACCCGGCGACGCCTCGCAGATGTGCCTGCTTCCCGGCGCCCCGGACCCGGGTCAGAACGCCCTGAATCTCGCCGACTTCACCCTGAACATGACGCCGATTGGACCGGTGCCACCGGAAGTCTCCGAAGACGCCGTGCTGGACGTGTCCGAAGACGCAGACGTCTTGGAGGACGATGGCTCCTTCTTCCCCGAAGAGGGACCGGGCCTCACCGTGCTGCAGTCCAGCCTCTCCCGCTACGGCCACGAGGCGACCAACCCCTCTGACACCCAAGAGGCGCTGCAAGACTTCCAGGAGTCCGTGGGCATGGAGCCGACGGGGATGCTGGACGACGACACGATCATCGCCCTGCAAGGCAGCTTTGAGAGCCCCGAAGCCCAAGACCCCCACTTCGATGGCATGGCCGATCCCGACGGCCCGATCTGGGCGCGGGCGGACTCCGACCCCGTCGAGGCGAGCGCATATGGGGCCACCATCCACGACGCCCTGGCCGCCAACGGCTCCGAGCAGGACTGGGGTGGGTACTACGGCTACTTCGGACCGACGACCGAGAAGCTGCTCCGCCAGTACCAAAACGACCAGGGCCTGCCTACGACCGGCGTTCTGGATGCCGACACCATGCGGGTGATGTACGGCGGCACGGCCACACCCTACGAGCCCGCCGAGGGCCAGGTCATGACGCCCGAGGACGCGTTGGTCGACCAGCGCCACGCGGGCACTACCTCCGACTGTGGGCCGGCCTCAGTTCTCTCCATCGCTCGATTGCACGGTCTCGAGCACGATGATCTGCCCGAGGGCTGGGACGACGAGGAGCTCTCCGACGAGGACCGCGACGAGGACCGCGTCGAAGCTCTGGAAGCAATGCGCACCGAAGACGACCTCTTCGACGCCCCCGCGACCGGCACCACCACCGCCACCCAGATCGAAAACGCACTGGACGCCTTGGGCACCACGTCCACCAGCTTCAACAGCGAAGACTACGGAACCCAGGAGCTCCAGGACCACCTGGCGACTGGCGGCGCTCTGATCCTCACTGGCCAGACCGGCGGCGAGGCCTGGAGCACGCCCTTTGCCGACGGGGCCGACCACGTGGTCGCAGTCGCGGGCTACGACCAAGCCACGGGTCTGTTCGCCGTCATGGATCCGGCCAACGACAACGTGGTGTACGCCACCGCCGCGCAGCTAGAGGCCTTCCGGGACCAGTCGACCCGCAACGGTGGATGGGGCCTGGCGGTGGACACGAACCCCATGACCGTCGACGAGGACGAAGAGCCGACTGTGCCGATGGTCGCATCGGAAGAAGGCCCGGTGCCCGCTGGTTTTGTGACCACTGTGACCGTCGACGGCGTGCCACAGTTCGCCATCTCGGACGGCGAGGAGCTCCGGCCCTTCGACATGGACGGAGCGTCGCTGCCCAACGCGCTCTACATGAGCGACGAGGTCCTGATCGAGAACATCAAGTACATCCACGAGCACGGCGGAGACACCATCCGCATCTTTGGGACAACCGACTCTTCGGCCGGGGAGTTTTACCCATTCTCCGCCGGCTATCGGGACAGGATGACGGGCGGGCTGAGCCCCGAGGAGCAGATCCAGTACGTCAACCAGCGCCTCGCCCAGCTCCCGGACCTGATCGAGCAGGCCCTGGGCACCGAGAACGCCGACGAGATGAAGTTCGTGATGTCCTTCACCGACTTCTATGGCAGCGGTGGGGTCCACCCAGGCGGCCAGGCAAACAACGATCTGTACGACCCCGAGAGCGAAAACTACCAGAGCTACATGACATTCGTCGATGCGGTGACGACCGCCAACGCCGACAACCCCGCGATTGCCATGTGGGAGATCGGCAACGAGCTCAAGAAGAGCGGCGACACCGACATCGATCCGGAGCAGATGGGAGAGTTCTACGCCGACTTCGTGGAGTTCAACCGAACCGCCTCGGCGCGCATCAAGGCCAACGACCCCAACCACCTCGTGTCTACTGGCTCCATCGGCAGCCGGCACTTCGCGGGCGGCGCAGATCCCTACGGCGACATCCTCGCCGATCCCAACGTCGACGTGGCGAGCATGCACATGTACGCCGGCGACTGGAATCGCTACCGATCGACCTACGACGACGACATCACCAACGCCAACGAACTGGGCAAACCCATCTTCCTCGGGGAGACCGGAACGCCGGACATGCTCGCTACAAAGGGAGAAGAGGACGGAACGGACTACTGGACCTCACAGCCGGATCGGGCGCGGGTCAACGGTGAGATGATGACCTGGCTCGAGGAGAGAGACGTGTCGGGTGGGCTGTGGTGGGAGTGGCACGACCCCAACACCCAGGCACAGCCGGACGACGGCACGCGCACATTCGACGCCGACAACTGCCCCACGTTCATCGACAGCGGCAGTGAGGTGGAGCAGCGCTGGGAGCAGCACCTCGGCCGCGAAGCGGGATGGGATACCCTGCCGATGTCGGCGTCTACCGCACACAACGACCCGACCATTCGCGACGGCGCGACGGTTGAGGGTGCGCAAGAACCGGCTCTGACCCAGCCCAGTCCACTGTTGTCCGAGGTCTTGGAGATGGACGCCAGTGAGCTCGCCGCTCTGGATGGGCTCTCCGACGAGCAAGCCGTCGAGTTGGTCGAAGCCATCGCCGATGTCAGCTCCTGGCAGGAAGTCGAGAGTCTGGTGAGCCCACAGGTCATGGAGGAGCTCTACGAGGCAGGTGCAGAGGCGCTCATCGAGGAGCTTCCCGCAGGCTTGGAGGGCCCGGCAGCCCTGTACGTCGGATCCCAGCCCTCGAACATGGCGGACCTCGACCTGAGTGCCGAGGTCGGCAACCTGGGCGAGCAGGTCGACCAGCTCGTGACCCTCATGGATCCGACCCCAGAAGAGCTCTCCGCCATGGTCGCTACGGGCGCTTTCGACGCCGTGTGGCTGGCAGGTCACGGCACCGCCTCGGGCGTGATGATGACGGGTCCCGACGGCCAAGCGGTCGAGGTCTCCGGCGCAGAGATCGCCGAGATCCTGGGAGATGCACCGGCCATCGAGGGCGTGTTCCTGAACGTCTGCGAGGGCGGAGCGGGCGATGACAGCGTCGCCGATCTCCTGGCCGCAGAGGGCATCAGCGTGCTCGCCTACAACGGCTGGGTCGAGGACAGCCTCGAGGCGGTTCCGCTCTCGGCTGCCGTGGCCTACGCCTATGGCCAGGGCGAGTCCATCACGGATGCCTTTGCCTTTGGCGTCGAGTACTACGAGACCCGGATCGCCAGCTTGGAGCTGCCAGACGCCATCCAGGAACGCAACGCCGCCCTGGCCGAGGGCGGTGAGTCCTTCCTGGAACTGCTGCAAAGCGAGGGTTCCGGAGCGGTTATTCCGGATTTGAGCACGGGTAGACTCGAGGGCCCCGAGGTCGGTGAGGAGCTGGTTACTCGCGGCATTCCCATCGCAGAAACCCAGACCGAGGACCCTGGCGATGGGCTGCCGACCGCTGACGACCCCTTCGAACAGCGTCGGGCGGTCTTCGCTGTGCTGGACCAGGGATTCAACCATCAAGAGCTGCGGCAGCTAGCCTTCGATCTCGGCTTGGACCACGAGGTCCTTTCGGGTGGCACTCGTATCGATCTCGCGCACGAACTCGTTGTCTACACGGAGCGGCGGCTCGAGCTGGATGCCCTCCAGCAGCTGGCCTTCGAGCGACGGCCCCTTCTCGCTGCGGGAGAGGCGGTTCCCCTGCAGTCCGATCGAACGGCGTTCCGAGAGGCCGTCGTCGACAACTTCGACGACGATCAGCTTCGCATCTTGGCCGAGACGGTCGGGTTGGACTACGACGCCATCCCCGGGGCCACCAGCAGCGAGCGCGCCCGGGAGCTGATCCTGGCCTCGGAGCGCCACGGTGTCGCCGGCAACCTCGAGAGCGAGGTGTTTGGTCTGCATCCCGACCTCGACCTGCCCCCAGCCTCCGCACCGGAGGTCGGCCCGGCACAGAGCACGCGCTTGGAGCTGTACGAGATCCTCGACCAGGGCTTCAGCGACAGCGAGCTCCAGGATCTGGCCTTCGACCTGGGTGTGAACTTCGAGGACCTCTCCCGCGGTGACCCCGCGAGCGAGCTGGTGGCATACATGGAGAGACGGCTTCTCACCGGCACTCTGGAGCAGCTGGCCTTCGAGCGACGGCCCCTGCTCGCCGCCGGAGAGGCGGTTCCCCTGCAGTCCGATCGGGCCGCGTTCCGCGATGCGGTCGTCGACAACTTCGACGACGGCCAGCTGCGTTCCCTGGCCGAGGCAGTCGGGCTCGACTACGACGCCATCCCGGGCGCCACCAGCAACGACCGCGCCCGCGAACTGATCCTGGCCTCGGAGCGCCACGGCGTTGCGGGCAACCTCGAGAGCGAAGTGCTCGGTCTGCATCCCGACCTCGACCTGCCCCCGGCATCCGCACCGGAGGTCGGTCCGGCGCAGAGCACGCGCTTGGAGCTGTACGAGATCCTCGATCAGGGCTTCAGCGACAGCGAGCTGCAGGATCTGGCCTTCGATCTGGGGGTCGACTACGACACCCTCTCCCGTCGCGGCGACCCCGCGAGCGAGCTGGTGCAATTCATGGAGCGAAGGCTTCTCACCGGCACTCTGGAGCAGGCGGCGTTCGAGCGTCGGCCCCTGCTCGCTGCGGGAGAGGCGGTTCCCCTCCAGTCCGATCGGGCCGCGTTCCGCGACGCGGTCGTCGACAACTTCGACGACGACCAGCTGCGTGGCTTGGCCGAGGCGGTTGGGCTCGACTACGACGCCATCCCCGGTGCCACCAGCGACGACCGCGCCCGCGAGCTGATCTTGGCCTCGGAGCGCTACGGAGTCGCCGGCAACCTCGAGAGTGAGGTGCTCGATCAACATCCCGATCTCGATCTGCCCGCGGCCTCGACTGCTGCTTCAGTCCCGTTCGAGGGCACCCGCGTCGAGCTGGTCAGCTACCTCGACACGGGTTTCAGCGACAGCGAACTGCGGGATCTGGCCTTCGATATTGGAGTTGATTACGAGGATCTCGCGGGTGAGACATCGGGTGCAAAGGCTATGGCCCTCGTCGAGCACGCACAGCGTCGCATGTCCCTGGGTTCCCTGCAGCAGGCGGCAGTAGCAGCGGCGGGCGAGAGGGCTGGTCAGTACGATTCCGACCTCGTCGTCCCCCACGGTGTCCTGAACGGTGAGGGCCAGTTCACCTTCCTTCCCGAGGACGATCGCCTCGCGGTTATGGAAGAAGAGGGAAGCATCGAAACAATCGCTCCGGCTAACTCGACCGATACGCCGGTCCAGGCAAGCCTCTTTGGCCAGGCTCTCGGCGACGGCAGCGAGGAGGTTCCCGTGCACGTGGGCAACCTCTACGGCGACCTGCTCACCGGAGACCCCGACACCATCCGCGCCGCCCTCGACACCGCGCTGTCTCTGGACGCCGACACCCTCGGAGAGCTGGGCCCCTGGATGCCCGCCATGATCGAGTCCCTACCTGACGAAGCACGCACCGAGGTCGGCCTCTACCTGTGGGAGCACGGCGCGGCCATCGACTCCGCCCAGCGCAGTGGCGTGCAGATCGATCCGGATCTCATCGAACGTGAGAGCATCCTCGGCCAGAGCTGGGCCGAAGCCACCGCCGTGGCCGGACAGAACCCCTTCGGCGCCGACATCCAAGACACGCTCGCGGTGAACGGAGATGCCTGGCGAGAGCACGCTGGGGAGATCCAGGAGATCTTTGGCGTCTCCTTCGACGGGGACTGGAACGACAACCAGGCCGCGTGGGGCCAATTCCTCGCCGAGAACCCCGAGCTCTGGACCGACATGGGCATGCCGTCGACGATGTGGACCCACGAAGGAGACCTCGCCCGATACAGCGGCAGCAACGTGCTCGCCTTCTCCGGTGAGTCGGCAGGGGCAAAGGCGAATCCAAGCGACGTAAACAGTGCAGCGAGCCCACCCGTGGACTCCGGCTGGCAGGGTGGTGCGTCCTTCGATGGCGGTGGCCTGAGCCTGGATGGCACCAACGGCTCCAGCTCCGCAAGCCTGGGGATAGCCGGGGGCCTGGAGGCCAACGCGCTGACCCCGCTCGGAGAGTATGGCGGCAACGCGCTCCAGGGCGGAGGCCGGATCAACCTGTCCGGTGGGCGGCTGGAGGTCGGTCTGCAGGGCGGACTCACCCGGCAGCTGGGCGACAACGATCTGACCGCCATCGGCTACGGCGGCCTCACCTTTGGGCAGGGCGGAGAGATGACCGGCTTCCACGCCGGCGGCAGCCTCGACTATGGAGGGACCCAAGCCAACCTGGCGTTCTCCTATGAAGATCGCGACTTTGCTACCTATGTGCCGCCCTCCGGTGGCAACCCCGGCATGGTCTTCTATGGCAACAGCAGCGGCTACAGCGTGGGTGGCGGCGGCGCGGTGCCGGTGGGTCCGTTCGTGGTGGGGGTCGACGGCTCCATCGAGCGCAACACGACCGTGCAGGCCTTCACTTCGGTCGCGAACATGCCGGACCTCGATCCAACCCTTGCTCGCACCAACCCCCGTGCCTACCGGGACGCGGTAGCAGCGGAGATGTCCGGTCTCACCGAAGGGGTCGAGGCCGTCGAGGATCTGTCCGTGGACCGGATCATGGGCTGGGACTCCGGAACCGGCATGGTGATCGAGCGCACGACTGGCGAGGGCGTGGGCGGCACCTTCGGCGTGCCAGCAGTCGGAGTCAGCGGCGGCGTGGACGACAGGCGGGTGGAGCAGGTCAGCGTGCAGTACATCGACGGCACCGTGACCGTGACCGTCACCTCCCAGGACATGGCCTCGTTCCGGTCCGGCCTGAACGTGGGCCCCGCCGGGCTCTCGGGCAGCTACAGCGACGAGACGTCTTCGTCGGTCAGCTTCACCGTGGACCCGACGTCGACTGAGGGGCATCGAGCGCTGGAGACCTTCCTCGAGACCGGTAGCCTCCCTGGAGCGCAGGACTACGCCTCGTCGGTGGGTGCCATGGCCCCAGGCAACGACCCGACCGACCCCGCTTGGGTGACCGAGACCAACCAGGCCTACCTGCTGGCCCAGTCCGATCGCGACACGAGAACCGGGCCCGAGGTCTACGGCGCCACCTACACAGCCATGGAGTACTCCGACGCGATGGTCAGCAGTACGTCGCTGAAGTTCCTGGGATTCGACGTGCTCAGTCAGTCGACGCGAGAGCAGTGGCGAGACCGGATGTACACCGTCGGATCGGACTGGCAGACCAACTACCTCTACGATCAGACCGAGACCTGGATGTTCTCCAGGGACTCCCACCTGTCGGGGATCTCCGTCAACCCCGCCGCCGGCCCCTATGTCGGCATGTCCCAGGAGCAGGACGCCAGCACACAGTGGATCGAGGAGAACGGGCTCACCGATCTCGTCGATCCGGGCGATCCCTTCTCCATGCTCTACGCCCAGGGCGTGTTCGACCTCGCCGACTTCAACAACCGCGCCCCGCGGGTCAGCCTCGGCCTCGGCTTCACCGAGCAGGATCTGATGTCCATCGACGCCGAGCTCGACGCCATGGGCGACATCAATGAGCGCCTCGCCGGGGTGGACGCCAGCGTGGACAGCCGCCTGCTCGACTTCCTCAACAGCAAACTCCGAACCGGACTCCAGTTCGACCCGGTCACCCAGGATGTAACTGTGACCGATCCCGGGGAGTACCTGGAGCTTGCCGACCTTGGCACCTACATCGGCGTGAGCGGTGCCGAGGCCGTCGATCTGTTCGGCGAGCATGCGAACGATCCCTTGTACGTGACGCAGACCCTGGCCAACGTCGTCAATGCCGATCCTGCCGACTTCGCCGACCTCACTCCCCTGGAGCAGGAGATCTACCTGCGAGTGGGCCTGACCTCCTACACCGACGACTCTCCGTGGATGACAAACACCGAGGGCAACCCCTTCGACATGCTCGCCATCGTGCTCGATGTGGAAGATCCCGAGATCCGCGACGCCATGGTGCGGCGAACCTTCTACGCCGTGGAGCACGCCGAGTCGGGGGCCCAGGGACCTCTGGCATTCCTCGAGTGGACCGAGCAGCTCTCCCCAGAGCTCCAGGCCCGCATCCGCACTGGCGCAACCCTGCGCGTGACCGGCGCCGCCTACCTCCCGGCCGAGCAGCTCCTCGAGTCCTTCCTGTACGCAGGAGGCGGCGGCGACGCGCAGGTGGTGGCGGAGATGGGCAGCTTGGCCTTGGACGACCGGGTCCTGTTCCTCGATGCGATGCCCCAGCTCGTCGATAGTCAGGCTTTCCTGGCGGAGTATTCACGAACCCAAGGCGAGCCCTTCCCCTACGAGGCGGCCGGCCCCGTCGCCTGGATGTTTGCCGGCATGGACGACCCCTACTCCCAAGCGCAGTTCCTCACCCTGGTGCAGGGCACGCCCTATGAGGCAGATCTCCTGGCATTTGCGGCGGATAATCCGGAGTCCTTCTTGGGCCAGGACTTTCACGGTGACCCCGGCTACACCCGGGCTGCGGCGGCGACCCTGGTGGACGCTGGGCTCGATCCCATGGACTACGGCCTGACCGAGGAAGAGGCCATCGCGGCGCTGGTCGACGACCCGGAACGGCAGGCGGCCTACATCGCTCGGATCCATCCCGGTGGCGGGGGTTGCGCGGCGCCGTGACTGCGCCCTGTTGTGATGATCCGCAACACCACCTTTGCCCGCTCCGACGAGGCCAAGGGAGTAGACGTCCATCCGCGGAGGGGAGGTGGGAGCGAACAAGGGGGGCGTCGCGGCTTTCCGACGGGAGGGATGGGACGGTCGGGGTGGGATGGATCGGCCCGCCGGGCATCTGCTGCCGCTGCCCGGGGCGCGGCAGTGTGCCGGCGAAATCGGCGTCGGCCGACACGGCCGTGGTGGGGCCGACCGGGTTCGTGAGATCGACGTGGCCGATGGGTCGGGCCAGGAACCATGCCAATTCGGAGGAGGGGGGCAACGGATGACGGATCGGCCCGCCGGACAGCGGCTGCCGCTGGGCGGGGCTGACCCGACGAAATCGGGGTCGTAGGTCTCCTTGCGCGGTCTCGTACTGGGGCCGACCGTTCGCGAGATCGACCGCGATTCGGATGGAGGGGCAACGGAGTTGACGGACCGGCCGCCGGACAGCTGCTGCCGCTGGGCGGGCGGGGTGCGGGCTGTCGGCGAAATCGGCCTCGTGGGCTGCCGGCGTCAGGGTCTCGTAGTGGGGCGCCGGGACTGAGACTGGCCCACGTGGGTCGCGATCAGCCCCCTCAGCCGTACGCGAAGAACTGGTCCACGTGCTTCACCTCACCGGCTCGCGTGACAACCAGCGCATCACCCTCGCGCGAGAGCCCGAGCCGCCCCTCGTGCAGGAGCCGATGATGCAATGTGCAGAGTGTAACGAGGTTTTCCTCGCCGTGGCCCCCTCCGCCAGCGAATGCGTCGAGGTGATGCAGATCGATCCAAAGCCTACAGCGGCAGCCCGGAACCACGCAGCGTCGCCGATCTCGCTCGAGCACCGCTCGCCGACGCGCCGGAGGAACGGTGCGGCTGAGATGTCCGCGTTTTGGTCCCGGTCGCATCTCGACGACCTCGGCATCACAGGCCGAAGGTGCAACGATGGCGTCATCCACCTCAGCGCCATCCGCCATCGTGTCGCCGCACCTCGGACACAATGCAATCACGGTGCGAAGGCGCTCGGAGGTAGGAGCATCGGCATCGACATCGTGCAGGATCCGCCGGGCAATCTCTCCGAGGAGGGCGCTGTCGGAGATGTCGGGATCGCCGATCTGGGCTCGAAGGAGCTGCAGTACGGAAGCCAACAGCTCCGCATCGACGGACTCGAGCATCACTGTCCAGCGACATCGTGCTGGTTTCTTCACCAGAACCGGGGATTCGGGCGGCAATTCGCCCACGACGGTCCGATCCAGCTGGCCCTCCAGCTCGCGGCTGGTGAGGGCCAGGGCTCGCTGGGTCCAGGCGCCTTCCGTCTCGGGAGTGACAACCCGAAGCAGTTCTCGGGCCTTTGTCCAGGCGAGCTTCCCGGCCCGAAAGGCGTCCTCGAGAGCAGGTAGTTCTCCGAGGGACCTTCCCAGCCGCGCCAGCACCCGTGTCTTGCGGGCGGACAAGTCGAGGACCTCGTCGGCATAGTCGTACAGCTTCGAGAATCCGAGCTCGAGGTACAGCCGCGAGTCCGCCATCTCCGCCAACAAGACCGACAGCTCGTGCTCGGCACGACGAAGCTTGCGGGCGGCCAGGACCAGGCGGTCGCTGAGTTGTGTTGCGGCGACACTGATGGAGGGCGCGGCGTAGGCAACTGACATCTGATTCTCCCGAATTGCTCGCAAATTCCCTTATCACGCCACTTTTCGCGTCTCGTGAGCGGCCAATAGAGCCCGTTGTGGACCCTCGGGAATCAAAAACGTCTCGGTATCCTGCAGGCCACCTCTCACGGCTCGTGGCGGCCACGCAATCGCGGCTCCTGGAAGGGTCGCCGCCTCAGGCGAAAATGGCGGTCGAAATCCGTCAAGGAGAAGATTGCACTCTTGACATCTTTGGGCCCACGGTTCAGCCCGCCCCGAAGCGCATCAGCCCCGACCGGCGGAGCCTTCCGGCGCTCCCGATCGGCGCGACCAACCCTACTTGTACTTCACATTCTCCGGCTTCACCCAGTATCTGTGGAGACGCAGCCCCGTCGGAAACACCTCGACCTCCTCGAAGCGCTTGTGCTGAACGACACCAACCAGCGGGTGCGTGATCAACAACATCGGCATCTCTGACTGAAAGATCAGGTTGAACTCCTGGTACATCTCGTTGCGCTTGTCGTCGTCGAACACTTCCCGCATGGCAACGAGGAGCTCGTCCGCTCGTTCGTTGCGCCAACCGGAGGCGTTTGCACCGGCGGGGACGTCCTGGGAGCTGTGAAAACCCTCGTAGGGGTCGATCCACGGGTCGGGGAAGCCGTTGAGCAGGACGACCGCATCGAATCGACGTTCGTCGAAATCATTGATGAAGGTGGCCCACTCGAGGGTGCGGGATGACATTCGAATACCAACCTGCTTGCAAGAGTCCTGAAGCGCCGCGGCGATCTGCACAAAGAAACGACGGGTAGATCCGAGCTTGAGTTCGAACTCGAACGGCTGGCCGTCCTTGTCGAGGATGCCGTCGCCGTCGGTGTCGGCCCAGCCCGCCTCAGCGAGGAGAGCCTCGCCTTTCTCTAGATCGTAGGGGATGTGCGGGACGTCGTTGTCGTAGCAGGGATACATCCGCTTGCAGGGAGCAGATGCAACGGTGGCACGGCCTCGCTGGAGCTCGCGGGCCACCCACTCGCGATCGAGCAGATGAGCCATTGCCCGACGAACGCGGACGTCGTCGAAGGGAGCTTGGCGCGCGTTCCACGCGATGAAGGAGTATGCCAGTCCGATGTGGTCGTACTCGTAGTAGTTGGCGATGTCGGTGACCGTCGGGTCCTTGCTGTGCTCGTCGTCCCAAGACCCGAAGTCGGTGACGGTGACGTCGAAAGTCTCCCGTCGAAACTCCTCCCAGGCGGCGACGGGATCCTGGATGAAGACCCACTTCAAGCTCTTGAAGTTGTACCAGGTCGGCCGCACCTGGGTTCCCCACCAGAACGGATTCTGCACGAGCTCGAGTGGGGCGTTGGGATCGTACTTCGTACCTGGGTAATAGTAGGGTCCGGTGCCCGGTGACATGTGCCGGATCTTGTTGAACACCTCGCCAAAGCCCGGCGTGCCCGGCGTGGTCGAGTAGCTCGCGATGTCGAGTTCCTCGGCGTATTTTGGGATCTGTTCCTGGACCCAGCCCCGGTTCAGGACCTTGAGGCTGAAGCCAACGCTGTAGACCGCCTTCCAGTACTTCCTTCGGTACTTGACGACGACGGTGTAGTCGTCGGGGGTCTCCAGGCTGATCACGTCGTCGAACTCGGCGCGCAGATATTCGGCTCGAACCTCGGGATCTCGCATGACCTCGAAGGAGAAAAGCACGTCTTTGGAGGTGAATGGCCGGCCGTCGGCGAAGAGCACCCCCCTGCGCAGATGGTAGGTGTAGGTGAGCTGGTCGTCCGCGACCTCCCAGCGGGTGGCCAGGTTCGGGAGCACGTCTGGCGGGGCCTCGGGGTCGACGATCATCAACCGGTCGAGGGAGTAGTTGGTGATGGTGTTGGTGTCGCCTTCGTTGGTCGTGTAGAAGTTCAGGGAGCGGGGCGGCTGCCTGCGTCGCATGGTGTAGGTGTCGCCCTGAGGTCTTGGCTTCTGAGCCGGGACGAGCGGCGCATCGGCGACGGCGCCCTCGACGTGCTGGACCTCGGCGCGATTGCCGCCCCAGCCGACTTGGAACAGGCCGGTGCCGGATCCGGGCGTCCTTGTCCCAGAGGCGTTCGACCCCGGTTTTAGGGCTTGCGAGGCCGTAGTTCTCGTATCTTGCATTTGCTCCAAGACGACGGACTGGCGGATGACCTGCTGTTCGAGGCGTCCCATTGCGCAGGTGTTGAGCAAGAGCACGATGGTGGCTGCAGCGAGAGCGAGGACCGTGGCGATCCGGATGTTGGCATTGTTCATGGGGCAGGTCCTTGGGAGGGCACTCTATCCCAGACCTGCCTGGGATTTGACTTCGCCCGTCAGGCAGGTCTTGCGCTGTAGCTTCACTTGCTGCGGGACCTCCCGAGGAGGGATACCCTCGGGGCATGGCCACCAGCAGGCACAGCGGCGCGATGTTGCCACTCACAATGGGAGCGGTGGATCTGAAGCGTGGGGTCCTGCACGGCGCGTCTGGCGAGCAGAGACTCAGCGCCTCCGAGGCCAGATTATTGACCTACCTCGCTGATAATCCCAATCGAGACATCCCCCGAATCGAGCTCCAGGTCGAAGTGCTCGGCTACAGCGAGACCGTGCAGTCGCGGGCCATCGACAAGATGGTGCACCGCATGCGCGGCAAGGTCGAGCGGGACGCCACCAACCCCGACCACATCCTGAGCGTGTATGGCATCGGCTACCGCTTTGTTCCCATGCGTGCCCAGCAGCACGGCACCGTCACCCGCAACCTGCCTCGCCAACTGGCGCCGCTCGTCGGGCGCATGGCCGAGGTGGTACGACTCGATCTCGAGTGCGAGAGGCCGGGATTGATCACCGTGGTCGGCCCTCCGGGAGTCGGCAAGACGCGGGTCGCGGTGCTCGTAGCCGAGCAGAGAGCGGCGAAAGGCGGCGAGGTCGTGTTCTGTGACGCCTCCCGTGCCGTCGATCGGGAGCAGCTGGCCGCCCGTGTGGCGCGGTGCCTACGGATCTCCAGCGACGAGGACCAGCCTCGAAAGGTCACCCGCTTCCTCGCTTCGCAGCCAGTGCTTCTCCTCATCGACCACATCGATCACCTGGTCGACGAAGCTGCGGAGATGCTGGCGGGGTGGGCCTCGGGCGGCGCGCGGGTGCTGCTCACCTCCAGGCGGAGGTTGGGAGTGCCTGGCGAGCGCCTGTTCGAGATCGGGCCCCTCGAAGAGGCGGACGCTGTCGCTCTCCTCGAGACCCGAGCCCTGGAAGCCGGCGCGACCTGGCCGGGAGGGAAGACGGCTGCGATACGCCAGCTCGTAGCTCGGTTGGACTGCAATCCACTCGCCATCGAGGTCGCTGCGGCCCGCACGGTCACGCTCTCCCCAGCGGCGCTGCTCGAGAGGCTGGACCCCCGGCTGGGAGGTCTGCAGAGCGATCGCCGCCTCGACGCCGCGATCGCCTGGTCCTGGGAGCTGCTCGAGCCGTGGCAGGCCTCGGCGCTACAGCAGGTTGCCGTGTTTGATGGCGGCTTCTCGCTGCAGTTCGCCGAGAGTGTGCTGGACCTGTCTGCGTTCGATGGTGCACCGCCCATATGGACCGTCGTGAGCTCGCTCTTGGAGCACTCGCTCCTGCGTCGTTTCACGCTGGGTGAGGACGAAGACGACGTGCACTTTGCGCTGTACGAGGTGGTCCGCGCCTTCGCCCTCCGTCAGCCACGACTGCCGGGAACCGAGGGCGTTCCAGGGCGACACGCCTCTCACCGGGCACGGTGGCTCGCCGACGCGACCGGCGAACGGCGCTGGCTGGAGCCCGACAGCTCGACACACCTCGCCCTCGGCCTCGGAGATGTGCTGCAGGCGCTGCGTTTCGCCAGAGATGACGACCCACCCCTCGCCGCCGAGCTGATCTTGGGATTGCAGCCCCCTTGGAGAGAGGAGTCCCCAGCCGAGCTGGCCAGCCTCGCCGACCGGGTCGTGAGCCGCCTGATACCCAACCGGCGCACTGCTCTGGTTCAGGCGACCCTTGCCGAGGCCCGGCTGCAGCTCGGCGACCCCGTCAAGGCACAGCGAGCCGCGGCCAGAGCAGAACAGCTGGCGGCCGCCACTGGAGCGACAGATGCCGCAGTCGTGGCCGCCCTCGTGCGGATCCGGCTGCTCTCGGGCGCGGGTCGTACCGAAGAGGCCAGAGTCCAGGCCACCGCTGCAATTGGCCCAACCATCCCGCCCTGGCTGGAGGCCGAGCTCAGGGTCGCGCGTGGAGAGGCCGCATTTGCCGCGGGAAATGACGCAGCTGCGGAGCGGGATTTCGACCACGCCCTCGCCCTGTACGGCGGCTTGCGCTCCAGCCGGGGGGCAGCCTGGGTGGCGCGGGCCAGGGGAGCGCTGCTGGCGAAACTCGAACGGGCTCCCGAGGCAGCCAACGCCCTCCGCGAGGCCATTGTCCTGCACCGGGATGCAGGCGAGCGCATCGCCGAATCTCTCGCTCACCTCGCTCTCGGCGAGATCCTCGTCGACTACGACGACCTCTGGGAGGGTGTCGACCACCTCGACTGCGCGCTACAGGTCGGCGAGGATCTCGGTCTGCCGATGTTGGCGGCCAGGGCATCCCAGGGGATTGCACTCGCAACCTGCGCTTCCGGGGATCCCCGCGCTGGGCTGCAGCGGTTGATCGGCGCGAGTGCGGCGCTCTCCACAGCGGGCTCCGTGGGGCTGCTCGCTCGGGCCTACCTCGACACCGCGCTGGCCGCCCAGCTGGCAGGCGAGCCCGAGCGTGCCGTCGAGAGCGGCCGACGCGCGCTTCAGCTACTCGAGGCCACCGACCTGGGGCCCCTCCTGGCCGAGGCCACTCTCATCGCGGCGGGCAGCCCCGTCCGCGCGAGCCCTCGATCGCTGCGAACCCGCCTCTGGTCTATGTAGATTGATGAAGCGATCCGATACCTGAGGCATAATCGGTGGTCTGGACAGGGGGTGGACTTGGAAAGAGGGGATTCCGATCTGGTATCGGACCTCAACCGGACCACGGAGCGTTTTCAGACTCGCTTCATCCAGGTGACGACTGCGAGCATGGGTCTCATCGCGATGATCGTGGGTCCCCTGGCGCTCCTGAGCGATAGCCCCAATCCCACCGCCACTACCAGCGCCATCGCCGTAGGCCTGATGGGCTGCTCGTACTACATGGCCCACTCTGGGCGTACCAAGGTCGCGGCGCGCCTGTGTCTGTACGGCATGCTCGCGGCGTTGAGCGCTGCCACATTGGCGAAGGTCGGCGTGCAGTCGCCCTTCGCCATCACTGCGATGGGAACCGTCCTGATGTTCATCGCGAGCTTCATCCTCGGTGGGCGCGAGGCAGCCATCATCGGCGGCGCAACGGCGACGGTGAGCCTCACCGCCAGCACCATTGCGATGTTCAACCTCGAACAGACCGTGGCCCAGGCACTGGTCGCGGCCGTCTTGCCGGTGATGGTGGTGGGCCTCGCTACGACAACTGCCATCCTGTTCGTCAACCAGGCCATAGAGAACGAAAACGCGCTCCAGGCCCGACTCCACGACGTCGATGGCGTCGTCCGCAGCGCCAAGCTGATCGCTGCCGGAGACCTGACAGTGCAGATCGACGGGGACAGCGATGTCTCCGACGTCCTGCGATTGATGCTGACCAGCCTTCGCAAAATTGTCGGGCAGATCCGGCAGACGGCGTCCACAGTGTCCAGCTCCTCGACGGAGATCGCGGCCATGGCGCGCCAACAGGAGCGGGGAGCGACCGAACAAGCCGGCGCGGTCATCGAGGTGCGAAGGTCCATGGAGTCACTGCTCGTCTCTTCTGGAGAGATCGCCGACTCGGCGAACGAGGTGCTCACGGCGGTGGATACGTCAAAGCAGGCCAACGACATGATCGCCGAACGCCTGGGCGAGCTGACCGCTCAAACCCAGCGTATCTCCGAGGTCTTGGCGGTCATCAAGGACATTGCCAACAAGTCGGATCTCCTCGCTCTGAACGCCTCTCTCGAGGGCACCAGAGCCGGGGAGGCCGGCCAGGGTTTCTCCTTGGTCGCGAACAGAATGCAGCGCCTGGCCGAGGACGTGGCGACATCGGTGCGGGACATCAAGAAGCTCAACGAAGACATCCGCGAGTCGACGAGCGCCACCGTGGCATCGGCCCAGGCGGGAATCGAGATCGCTGCGTCCCTCTCCCAGGCGACGGGAGAGATCTCCATGATCACCCGACAGCAACGCGGCAACGCCGAGAAAGTGGCAGGAGCCATCAACGAGATCGCCGACGCCTCTCAGCAGATCCTGGCGAGCAACACCCAGACCCTTCAGGCCACCGAGAGCCTCGCCGATCTCTCCAAGACCCTCGACGAGGCGGTCGAGGGTTTCCGGTCGTGAAGCGGGACGGCGGCTAGAACGTCACCACCGAGCGGATCGACTCTCCGGCCTCCATCAGATCGAAGGCTTCGTTGATCCGCTCCAGCGGCATCACGTGGGTGATCATCGAGTCGATGTCGATCTTGCCGTCCATGTACCAGTCGACGATCTTCGGCACATCGGTCCGCCCGCTGGCGCCTCCAAAGGCGGTTCCCTTCCAGACTCGGCCTGTCACCAATTGGAATGGGCGGGTGGCGATCTCCTCGCCAGACCCGGCGACGCCGATGATGATCGACTCTCCCCAGCCCTTGTGGGCGCACTCCAGCGCCGCGCGCATGACCTCGACGTTGCCGATGCACTCGAAGGAGTAGTCTGCGCCGCCGCCGGTCAGATCGACGATGTGCGGGACCAGGTCGTCCACGTCGGCGGGATCGACGAAGTGCGTCATGCCGAACTTCGTCGCGAGCTCGCGGCGACGGGGGTTGATGTCGACACCGATGATCTTGTCGGCTCCGACCATGCGGGCTCCCTGGACCACATTCAGACCGATGCCACCGAGGCCGAAGACGACGACGTTGGAGCCCGGCTCGACCTTGGCGGTGTTGATGACGGCACCGAGCCCCGTGGTCACGCCACAGCCGATGTAGCAGATCTTCTCGAAGGGGGCGTCCTTCCGGACCTTTGCGAGCGAGATCTCGGGGACGACCGTGTAGTTCGAGAACGTCGATGTGCCCATGTAGTGAAAGAGCGGCTCGCCGTTGAGGGAGAAGCGGCTCGAGCCGTCCGGCATGAGTCCCGCGCCCTGGGTGGCACGCACGCTCTGGCAGAGGTTGGTCTTTGGATTCAGGCAGTACTCGCACTGCCGGCACTCGGGGATGTAGAGCGGGATCACGTGGTCGCCGACAGCCAGCGAGGTCACTCCCTTGCCGACCTCGACGACGACGCCCGCGCCCTCGTGACCCAGGATCGAGGGGAAGATTCCCTCTGGATCGGCACCGGAGAGCGTGTACTTGTCGGTGTGACAGATGCCAGTGGCCTTGATCTCCACGAGGACCTCGCCCTCGCGCGGGCCCTCCAGGTCGACCGTCTCGATGCACAGCGGTTCACGGGCGGCGAAGGCGATGGCGGCGCGGGTCTTCACGGTTTCCTCCGGGGCGTTGGGGGTGGACATACCACACGGCGAGATCCGGGATTCGCGAACGAAAGAAGGCCATCCCGTCTCCGGGATGGCCGTTTCGACACATTCGACTCGCGGAATCTGGAGCTACATGCCGGAGAAGACCGTGATCCGCTGGTGGTCCTTCCAGATCAGGGTGTCGTAGGAACCGATCTGGGTCGCGATGCCGGCGCGGTCGAAGACGAGCGGTCCCGGTGCCTGGGAGATCAGGCCGTCGACGATGCCGGTGACAAACGGAGTCAAGACCTCCTCGAGCGAGTCGCGGATCTGTACGTCACAGCCGGTTTCGGAATGGAAGTCTTCCCGTGGGCAACCCGGGAAGCGCAGCGGATCGACGGCGGTCCAGGTCCACGTTCGGGTCGCACTCGGCGTGAAGATGACGCGTTCGGAGGTCGGGGTCGTCGATACGCTGAGGTTGGGCTCGAAGAGGTCGACGAGCATCCGGTAGACGGTCTTGCCGGTGTCATCGACCAAGCGCACGTTGTACTGACCCAGCTGGTAGGTCAGGTCGTGGTGCCCAGGAGGAACCCCGACGGGATCTGGAGCCATGAGCGTGAACGGCGCCAGGGTGGGCATGACGTCGATGGTGTAGCTGTATTGGCCTCGGTTCACGAACGCGTCGTAGGCGTCTTGCTCGGCCACGTCGAAGAGGTAGTCGGCGAGATCGGTCGTCGTCCAGACCCCCGTGTCGCCGGAGAGTCCGTTCGCTGGCAAGGCGGGAACGTCTCTATAGGTGAGCTTGAAGGTGTTGAATCGATCATCGACCGACCGAGCGCGGAGCATCTGATTCAGGGAGCCGGTGGTGAAGTCGTACATCACGTCGAACCCGGCACCGTTCTCGTCGATTGCCAGTGGATAGCCCTGGATGGGATTGGCGGGATGCCACAGGAAGGTGCCTGGCTGCGTCGCGAGTGGGTCGAGCGGATCGGCCTCGGTATCGTATTCGAACACGGCGCCGGAGATGTCGCTGCTCACTACGTTGGCCACCTCCGCCTTGAGGTCGTAGGTTTCCATCGTCGCCGTTCCGACCTCGAAAGCCTCGAAGAGCCAGGCGAGAGCGTCGGTCTCGTGGTTGTTGGCGCTGGGATACCAGGCGTCTTCCAGCGCTCTGGTCGTGAGTGCCTGGAAAGTGGTTGTGCCCTCGAGGATTGCCAGGTCGTACGCCGGGTCGGGGCAGCCCTGCACGACGCTCACCGAGGAGTCGACCGGGTAGCCGAAGATCCCCGACCCGAGGAGGTGGAACCACTGGAGGAGCTCCTGGTCGGCCGCTCCATTGATGAAGGAGTAGATGCCGCGTCCTTCGACCTCGGCGGTGGCGAGGTCTGCCTGGGGACAGGTCGTGTACGCATCCAGGAACGGCTGCGCCTCGACGGTCTGATCCGAGAGGTTGTACGGGGGCGGATGCACCGTGCACAGGCCCGGCGACGCGACGTGCTTGATCTGAAGGCTCCGCAGGCGGGCGATGCTCTCTGCGCTCACCACGAGCTCCGGCTCCGAGGACAGCTGGTTCGAGGGTGCGAGGAACGTGAGGGTCGGCTCCAAGACCTCCTCCACCGTCGCGTCAGTGAGCTCGAGCTCCACTCGATCGACGCACACCTCGAAATCAGCGAGCTCGGGTTCGCGCTGGACACACTGCAGTTGAGCGAATGCGAACGCAGCGCCGGCGCCTGGCCCGCCTTGATTGAATACTGCCATCGCCCCGTCATAGACGCCCTTCAATATCCTGGCGGGTTCTCCAGGGGGACCCGCCATCAGGGTGTCCCAGTCCACCGTGTTCGGCATGGGCGCACAGATCTCGTTGGCCGAGAACTGCTGCGGCGCCACCCCGGGAACCGCGCTGTCCAGGTCAGTCTGGAACGCCGACAGATCCGGCATCGGGATCAGGTCCTGGTAGGTGGGCTGCAGGTCGGTCAAGCCGGCCGGTGTCAGCTGCGCTGAACTCTCGTCGATCGGGCCGTTGACGTGGACGGGTTCGAGCGCCGCGGCGCCAGCGGTGTTGTACAGCAGCGCGCGGTTCCTCGACAACGTGGAGCCATCCCGTCTCCGGGATGGCTGTTCCGACCTGTTCGACTAGGGAGTATGGGGCTGCAGGCCCGCGAAGATCGTGATCCGTTGGTGGGCCTTCCAGACCAGGGTGTCGGACGC